>JACCDI011410439.1_pt1 | contig 31562 bp, 29 predicted proteins | sample 7442791 | NCBI WGS metagenome assembly JACCDI01 (sample SAMN15323434, study PRJNA562643) | freshwater metagenome | isolation source: river surface water | place: USA:Blue River Watershed | collected 2017-08-15
AATCAGTCTTTTTGATGAGCTTTTCTGCAAGATACAAAATGATTTCATCATCATCAACAATGTAGGTTAAGTCAATTTTTTTCATATAAATCTGTGTACAATTGTGTAGCCATAATGGTAAAAGCCTGAATTTTAACTAAATAAACAAAATTGAAGTAAGTGTTTATTCTCAAAATGAAAAACACAATATCAATTTATTAACAGTTTTTGCAAAATTCCTAAAAAGTGGTCACTTTTTTCGCTTTTTCCGACCTGAACAAGTCGACAGATTCATAGTAATGGATGTTGATTTCATATATTTGTGTGTTTATGCGTCTATCAGTCTGAGGATTTTATCGAGCTTTTGAAGGGTCAAAGGCTTGGTTATAAAATCTTTAATTTCGCCGTATTGAAATGAACGCTGTTTGTCGTTCGGGTCAATAGACGATGTAAAGATAAATGTTGGAATTTCTTTTCCAAAATTTATTTTCTTGAAGGCTTCTATAAATTCCCAGCCATTCATGTTGGGCATGTTTAAATCAAATAAAATGACATCTGGTATATTCTCGCCAGTTTTTGCCGCTAACTCCAATCTTTCTAATGCACTCTCAGCTCCAGTAAAGGTCTCGATTTGATTGCAGAAGTCGGATTTTAATATTAGTTTATTTGTTAAGTAAATAATTATTTCATCATCATCTATGAGATACGCTAATTCAACTTTTTTCATGTAAATATATTTTAAACTTTGTGCCTTTGTCTAAAGCACTTTCAATTTCAATTTTTCCATCCATGGCTTCTATCTGATTCTTCGTGATAAATAAACCAAACCCCACAGCATCACTGTTTCCGTGAAATGTCTGAAACATTCCAAATATGGCATCTTTGTGCCTGCTTAAATCAATCCCCATTCCATTGTCTTCAACTTCTAAACACTGAAAACTGTTGATTTTGGTATTGCTAATTTTAATCACTGGCTTCCTCTCTGGTGAGCGGTATTTTATCGCATTGGTAATCAAATTTAATAAGATGCTCTCAATAAACGCTGGTATTAAGTTTACCCTTAATCCAGGCTCTACCTCATTCTTTACCTCGGCTCCAGTCTCGCTGATTAACTGATTAATCGCTGAACAGGTCTTGTCAACTTCTTCTTTGATATTAATAGATTTGTATTGCTTATCTGAATTGGTTTGAATCATTATGTACTCAGATAAGTTTTGAATCGTTTCACCAAGTTTCTCGGTGCTGTCTTTCAACATCTTTATTAAATGATTGAATTCTGCCTTGTCGCGACTGTCTTCAATTAAATTTACTATGCCAGAAATGTTCGTGTTGTGTGAACGAATGTTGTGCGATACAATGTGCGTGAAATTATTTAACCATCTATTCTGGTCGTTGCTCTTTTTCAATAACTCCTGTAGCTTTATCTCGTTTGTCCTCCTGTCTGTGATGTCTTGTGAGATACCATGAACGCCTATCGGTATTCCGTTATTGTCAAACTCAAAATGTGTCTCGGAATACAAATACCTGATGCTTCCATCTGGCCTGATAATCCTATGATACATCGAATAGTCTTTTAATGTCTTTGCCCCTTCATCTATAATGGCCTTGACATCCTGATAATCTTCAGGATGTATAAAAGATAACCAAGATTCAAATGTATGATCGAAATTGTGCGATGTAATTCCGTAAATTCTATATGCTTCGTCTGACCAACGCGCAGAATTAGTTTTGAAGTCTAAATCCCAATTCCCTAAATGTGCTATTTCTTGTGCCTGCTTGAGTCGATTCTGACTTCTAATCAATGATTTTTCAAATAATTTCCTCTCGGTTACATCAATGGATGTACAAGCAATTCCAACAACTTTGTCCTTTTCCCAGATCGGATTAAATGATATCTCTGTCCACGATTCATTTGGCTCATAAGAGTGCTCAATTAATGAATAGGATTCTCCATTCAAAACACGCTTGGCATAGATCTTAAACCTATTGATCCTGTCTGAGTTTTTTTCGTAATCTAAAAATGAATCTCCAATTTTTGGCTGTACATTGAATTGATTGATTGCATATTTTTCAAAAGGAATATTAAATGAAATTAACTTGAATTCTTTGTCAAAACTCCAGATCAACGACTGACTATTGTTAATCAATGCCTTTATGTTCTCTTTCTCAAAATCTGAACTCTTCTCTAATAAACTCTTCTCTTTTTCTGTCATCTTAACCGACGTAATATCAGTTGACCGGATTAAAATTCCAATCAGCTTGCCACTTTCGTCATATGCAGGCTTAAACTTTGATTCAACATACTTTATTGGAGCATTAGGTAATTGAATACTCGAGATGTTACTCTCCTCACTGCCATTCAATACGCGCTCTAAAATTGATTTTAAGTTTGCTTTTTGGTCATCAGGACTAATGTCAAATATTGACATCCCAACAGAAATGTTTAAATTGAAGTATTTTAAATATTGAGCTTTTACCTTTTTATTTAAAGCTAGTAATTTATATTCCTTGTCCAATAAAAGATAATTCTGGTCCGAATTGTTTGCAATCATTGATAAACCAACTTCAAAATTAGTACTCTCAGTAAGGCTGCTATCGCTGCTGTGCAAAGTCATATTGGAAGAAAAATGGTATTTGGAATTATTTTACAATAATACTCAATAAATCATTATATTAAAAGTGAAAATTGAGATTTAAACAGCCAGAGATTTTATTAAGTCGCTGAATTTTTGACGAGTAATTGGTTTAATAACGTAATCTTTTACTTCTGAATAAGAATTTACTCTTTGAATGTCCTTTGGTGAAATGGTTGATGAAACAATATAGATGATGATTTCGGAGTCTATTAAAGGTCGTATCAACCTTAATTCATCCAGAAAATCCCAGCCATCCATGATCGGCATCGATAAATCGAGTAAGATTATTTCTGGTAATACGGCTTTTTTTTCTACCTTGTCCCTGATTGTCTCTATGGCTGTATGCCCATTTTCAAATAAGCAGATTTGCTCAACTAACTTTGTGTCTTCAATTACCTTACATGTAAGATACTGAAAAATACCATCGTCGTCTATTAGGTATATCGTGTTAATGGTCTTCATGGTGGTTACCTTTTAAAAGTATTTTTAATTTGAAATAAGCATTTGCCTGACTATCAACTTCAATCCGTCCTCCCATCGACTCAATTTGAGATTTTGTAATAAATAAGCCAAAACCTTTCGCCTGCGGATGGTTGTGAAAGGTTTTTCTTAACATGAATAATTTCTCTCCATGCTTCTTTAAATCTAAGCCTAAACCATTGTCTATGATTTCTATAAATTGCCCTTTGTCTTTTGAATAAGATTCTATCCTAATTTCAGCTACTCGCTCTGAACTTCGGTACTTTAAAGCATTACTGATGATATTCAAAAAAATACTGTCGATGTACTTCTTGGGATAAATAATCTGTGGTAATTCAGTAAAATTAGCCTCTATTCTGGCGCCAGATTGTAAAATCTGCCCTTGTAAAATCTTTATAGTTCTCTGATAAACTTCTTCTAGTTCTATAGGCTCATTCACAACATCTACATTGTTCCTAACTTGTATGGCTGATACTAATTCGTCAAATGTTTCCTGTAAATAAGCACTCACCTGATTAAGCTTAGAAATTAACTCTTTTTTCTCTTCATCTGATTGTGATTCTTCTAATAAATCCGATAACATCGACATGTTGGATAAGGGAGCCCTTAGGTTATGTGATATAATATAACAAAAATCTTCCAATTGCTTGTTTTGGTGACTTAATTGCTTCAACATGATGTTCCTGTTTTTGAGTTGTTCTTCAAGTTGAATCTCAAGCTCTTTCTGCTTGGTGATGTCAAAACGAATGGATACAAACATGCTGGGCTTGCCTGTCTCATCAAAAAAAGGTGTTATGGTTGTAGCTACCCAATAATAGGTCCCGTCTTTTGCTTTGTTCTTTATATCAGCTTTCCAAACATTCCCAGATGCAATGGTTTGCCACATTTGCTGGAAAAATACCTTATCGTGATGTCCCGAATTGATAATCCTGTGGTTCTGCCCCAATAATTCGTTTTCTTCGTATTTCGATATTGCACAGAATTTATCATTAACATATGTAATGTCTCCTTTAATATCTGTAATCGCAACAATCGCAGATTGATCTAAAGCAAATTTTTGACGCTCTAATTCTCGCAAAGCTCTGTCAATTGCAGTTAAAACTTCGCTTTTGGGAATGTTCGTGTTCATATTAGTTTTCGGAAATTAATTTGTTAAACTTCCCTTATGCAAAGTTATAATCAAAAAATTGAAATATTTATACAAAAAATTGAAAAATAATTAGATGGATAAATGAAAATGATTGTTTTAGGTTGTTGTGTATTGTTAAATAATCCTTGATTCAACTCTTAAATTATTCTTTTGTTCCACTCACTTGTGCTGTCTTTTTATATTCTTTCCCTCATATTTGTATCATGCATTTTCGTCTGATTTTTCTGCTTACAATTTTTTCTGCCTGCTCTCAGTCGCCTAATCCTTCTGAAAAAACCTCTGACAACGACTCAATGATTTCTATACAAATGCAAGATTCAAGCAGACGCCTTTCTGATTCTCTTAAACTTTTCCAGGATACACTATCTTATGAAAGCAATTCTGGCGGCGAAATGATGCAGAATTACTTTGTAGTAATAGTAGATACATCCAGAAACTATTTTAAACTGAGAAATACGATGTATGAACTTTCTGAAAAAACAGGGATTCTTGTCGATACCATGGGACGATATTATGATCCAAAGCGCGGTATTATTGTTCCTGATGATAGCGAAGATGAAATCTATGCAGGTGCATACTTCCCTCGTCGTTTTGAAGGGTCTGAACTAAGCATCGAATATTTTAACGAATATTCTAATCAAAGTCATAAGACTAACATGGCCCTTGTTGCTGGTCAGTATACCGAGACATACTCAGCGCAAAAACAACTTAGAAAAATAAAATTAATATACCCCAATGCATTTATCATTGAAGCTAAATTGTACAATGGCTGTATGCATTAATGATTGGCGTACTGTCGCATCTTTTCAAGCACTGCTGACATATCTGCTGGTAACTCGCTCTCGAAATGAACATTCTTTCTGGTTCTTGGATGTATAAATCCTAATGTTCGGGCGTGTAATGCCTGCCTCGGCAAAATTTCAAAACAGTTCTGTATAAATTGCTCGTATTTGGGAAGCTTTGAGGTCTTTAGAATTTTTAATCCTCCATAACTTTCATCAGCAAATAAAGTATGACCAATGTGCTTCATGTGCGCTCTGATCTGATGTGTTCTTCCTGTTTCTAACTGACACTCAACTAAGGTACAAAATCCAAAACGCTCTAAAACTCTGTAATGGGTGACGGCATGTTTACCTATCTCTGGGTCAGAAAATACGCCTGATAAACGCCTGTCTTTTAAATCTCTTCCTATATTCCCAGTGATGGTACCTTTGTCTTCTTTTACATCGCCCCAAACGATGGCATTGTATATACGACTAATGCTGTGGTCGAAAAACTGCTTGGCCAGATAAACCAGGGCGTCTTCTGTTTTTGCAATTAAAATTAATCCACTGGTGTTCTTGTCTATCCTGTGAACCAGTCCGGGACGCATCTCATCCGAATATTTAGGTAATTGCTTGAAATGATACAATAAGGCATTCACTAATGTTCCTGTGTAATTGTTGAACCCAGGATGCACTACCATGCCTGCCGATTTATTAACCAAAATTAAATCTTCATCTTCATAGGTTATTTCGATGGGAATGTCTTCCGCAATTAACTCTGGATTACGCGGTGGATTGGGTAATACTACTGTTACAATGTCGTTCGGTTTTATCTGATAATTGCTCTTAACTTTATTGTTGTTGACCAATATACTGCCGAATTCAATGCCTTTCTGAACTTTTGTACGTGTTGCATTCTCAATTCTCATCGTAACAAACTTGTCCAGGCGCATCAGCGACTGTCCTTTGTCTGCCACAATTCTGTGGTGCTCAAATAACTCCTGTTCTTCGTTTAAGTCTTCTTCTATCAAAATCACTGCAATATTATAACAAACCTTACATTTAATTTGAAATTATCAGTGCTTATTGTGTATTTTCGCACAAAATTATGACGCAAATTACACACGAATCAGCCCTGAATAACTTTTTTCATCAGGTCAATTACGCCTTAACCAACTATCAAAATCATGGTTTGAAGGCTTCTGGTTTTAACAATATCATCATTGGTGGCCTGGGAGGATCAGGTATCGGTGGACGAATTGCTAAAAATTATTTTTCAGATAAGATTTCTTTACCTATCGAGGTATACAGCGATTACACTCTGCCTGCGTATGCCAGCAATAAGAGTCTTATTATTCTTAGCTCATACAGTGGTCTGACTGAAGAAACTCTTGCAATGTTTGATAAAGCCCGACAAATAGGCGCGACTATCATTTGCATTACCTCGGGTGGTACTCTTCTGGATTTAGCTAAAGAAAATGGTATTCCATTCTACATCGTTGAAGGTGGCTACCAGCCTCGTATGGCACTTGGTTTCTCTTTAAGTTATAACCTTTTGATTCTTGGTGAATTGTTTGGAATTGAAATGAAGTCTGAATTACAGTCTCTCAAATCTATCTACGATAATTCAGCAGCTGAACAAACGCGCGCTAAAGACATGCTTGAGTTTTTCAAAGGTGGTCTTGATCATAAATTTGTAATTGTAGCAGATGCCATTACCGAAGCTATCGGAATTAGATTCTGCCAACAAATACAAGAAAATGCTAAAGTAGAGGCTTTTATTAATGTGCTGCCGGAAGCTAATCATAATGTGTTTGAAACATATTATGGCAAACTGCCAACTAACTTTATTTTCCTTAATTCTCATACCAACGACAGAAACATCGGTCGCTTTGCCTACCTGAAAGAATTACTGGAAAATCAAGGTAATAAAATCTATGAACTATCGCTTAACGGAGGCTCTGTCTCCGAACTCTACAAAACAATTCATATGAATGACTGGTTCTCAATCTTCTTGTCTGATATCAAAGGTGCTGATAATATGAGTGTGCCTAATATTAGTGGATTGAAATCTTTCCTTCTGAGAATGAATGCTTCTAATTAATACATGAAACTCGTTACATATAAAAATCAGGATGAAATTGGTCGTCTAGGCCTCTTAATCGGTCAGAGAATTCACGATGCAGCCCTTAATAACGCTGCTTTACCTGACAATATGCTGGCATTTTTAAATGCTGGTGAAAAGGGTATGGATCTGATGCGTGAGACGGAAAGAATGATTATGGAAGGTCGTGGAATCAGCGAAGGTTTTGCCTATAATGATGATATCTTGCTCGCTCCAGTTCCTAATCCTACCAGCTGCCGCGATGGTTACGCTTTCAGACAACACGTTGAAGCCGCCAGAAGAAACCGCGGTGTGGCAATGATTCCGGAATTTGATGAATATCCTATCATGTACTTCACCAATCATAACGCTATTCAAGGTCCCGGTGAAATATGGTGCATGCCCGACCATTTTAATAAACTCGACTTCGAACTGGAAGTAGCAGTGGTGCTCGGTAAAACTGGTAGAAATGTAAAAGCTGAAAAAGCTGATGAATACATCGCTGGCTATATGATCATGAATGATATGAGCGCACGTACTCTCCAAATGGAAGAAATGTTGCTCAATCTCGGTCCGGCAAAAGGGAAGGACTTCTCTACAGTTATCGGTCCGTACATGGTTACACCAGACGAACTTGTTAATTTCAACAAGTCTGCTAAACCAAATCATGTTGGAAATAACTTCGCTCTCGATATGAAATGCTGGGTGAATGGTCAACTCGTTAGCAGTGGTAGTACAGGTGATATGGACTGGACTTTCGCTGAGATTATTGAAAGATGCGCCTATGGTGTAGATGTCTATGCCGGTGATGTAATAGGTTCTGGTACTGTTGGTACCGGTTGCTTCCTTGAATTAAATGGTACAGGTCTGCTCAATGATAAAAATTACCCGGTACAATGGCTGAAACCTAATGATGTTGTTGAAATGGAAATAACAGGTCTTGGTAAACTTACCAATACTATTAAAGCTGTTGAAACTGATTTCTCAATTTTAGCTTTAAAGAAAAAAACAGCATCTCTGTAAAATATTAGTTACAATTAGTAAAAAAGGGAGATACTTTATCTCCCTTTTTTTTTAGGTTTGATAGGTGTTTGACTATTACAAATACCTGAATTAACTTGAAAAAAAATATACCTGTATCTGATAACGAATTGCCCTACCTACTTGCATTGACAATGATCAATGGTATCGGCAATCACCTGGCTAAAATTCTTTACACCCACTGCGGAAGCGCTAAGGCTGTCTTCGGCGAAAAACTATCTCTCCTGAAAAAAATTCCTGGAATTGGAACAATTACTGCTAAAAATATTCATGCATTTAATCAGTTTGATGTCGTCGAAAAAGAACTTAAACTAATTCAGAAAAATCAAATAAAAACTATTTTGTACTTTGACGATGGATATCCGAAAAGATTAAAAGAAATTGATGATAGTCCACTGGTGCTCTTTTCTAAAGGTAGGGCTTCTCTGGATACTAAACGAATGCTGGCTATCGTTGGAACGCGTAATTCTACTTCTTATGGAAAACAATTTATTGATGATTTTATCGAGGCGCTTAAACCCTATAACACGACCATCGTAAGTGGCCTTGCTGCCGGAACAGATACCAATGTTCATAAAGCCTGTCTTAGAAATAATATTCCAACAATAGGTGTTCTTGGACATGGTTTTTCTACCATCTATCCCGGTCATAATCGTAAACTGGCTTCCGATATGCTCAATGAAGGGGCACTGCTGACTGAGTTTAAATTTAATACGCCAGGTACCAAAGAAAATTTTCCAAGAAGAAACAGAATTGTTGCTGGGATGTGTGATGCAGTTATCGTTGCTGAAAGTGGTATCAAAGGGGGAAGCATGATCACAGCTGATCTGGCCAATCAATACAACCGCGATGTTTTCGCTCTGCCCGGAAAAATTACCGATACTTACAGTCTGGGATGCAATCGTCTCATTAGTCAACATCAGGCTGCTATTGTCGATTCTGTCTCAAGTCTGATTGGCTTGCTGGGTTATGATGCAACTCCAAAATCTCCTGCTCCCATAAATTCACAATTGCTTTTAACCCTTAATCAGGATGAAACTTCTATCGTAAACGTTCTTAAAACTGGTGATGTGGGTATCGATCAGCTCTATTACTCCACTAATTTACCAATGAATAAATTAGCGTTCCTGCTGCTGGATCTCGAATTTAGAGGCATTCTCAGGAACCTTCCAGGTAAAATCTATCAGTTGTGCGCCTGCTGAAATATGTCATTTAACCGTCAAATTCATATTTATCTCGATTAGCCCTTTAGGGTTGACTTATTTATTTTATATTTGAAGTTTGAATATGAAAAGTATCATTCTATCATTGTCTTTTATTTGCTCTTCTGCACTGTTCGCAGCTAAACCTGTAGATTCTGTTGCACTAAAACTGGCAACTTATAAAAAAGTAAAATTAACAAGCGACTTATCAAAATTAAGCACCGAAGAAAGAGAAGGTGTTAAACTGTTGATAAAAGCAGCTGAAATGGTTGATATGGCTTTTCGCTCACAAGCCTATGGTGTTAATTATGCTGTTGATACTGTAATGGACCCGGAAGTGATTCAATTCATGCAAATCAATTACGGTCCGTGGGATCGTCTGGATAATAATAAACCATTTGTTAAAGGTGCCGGTGTTAAACCTCCAGGCGCTAATTTCTATCCGGTTGATATGAGACAATCTGAATTTGATAGTCTCTCTGATCCTAAAAAGAATAGTCCGTATACCATCATCGTTAGAGAAGATGGCAAACTTAAAGTCGTTCCATACTCTGAAGCCTATTCCCAGTTTCTTCGTGAAGCTGCACAATCACTTAAAATTGCTTCAGATTTTTTTAAAGATTCTATGTTTAGCTTGTATCTTAAAAGTAGAGCAGAAGCGCTTCTATCTGATGATTACGATGCCAGCGATCGCCTCTGGTTGGATATGAAGACAAATAGATTCGATATTATCATCGGTCCGATTGAAACTTATGAGGATAAACTCTATGGCATCAAAACAGCTTTTGAAGCCTATGTGCTTGTTAAAGACATGGAATGGAGCAAACGTCTCGAAAAATACATTGAGTATTTACCAGAACTGCAAAAAGGACTGCCTGTAGATAATAAATATAAAGAAGATCTCGCTGGTTCAAGTAGTCAGTTAAATGCCTACGATATTATCTATTATGCAGGTGATTGTAACTCCGGTAGCAAAACTATCGCAGTGAACTTGCCTAATGATGAAAAACTACAAGCCGAAAAAGGCACCCGCAGAAGTCAGTTTAAAAATACTATAAAAGCTAAATTCGACTATATCATGCTCCCAATAGCGGGCGAATTAGTAGCTCCTGAACAAAGAAAACATGTAACGTTCAATGCTTTCTTCTCTAATACCATGTTTCATGAGGTGGCACACGGTTTAGGGGTTAAAAATACCATCAATGGTAAAGGTACTGTTCAACAGGCTTTGGGTGCTCACTATAGCGCGCTCGAAGAGGGAAAAGCAGATATTCTGGGTCTGTATATGATCACTCAACTGTACAATAAAAAGGTACTGACCGATGGTGAATTGATGGATTATTACGTGACTTTCATGGCAGGGATATTCCGCTCTGTTCGTTTCGGCGCTGCCAGTGCTCACGGTCAGGCAAATATGATTCGTTTTAATTACTTCCTCGATAATGGTGCTTTTGTTAAAGATGCAAAATCTGGTTTCTATAAAGTTGACTTTGAGAAAATGCAAAAAGCTATGAATAGCTTAAGCGCTATTATTCTTCAGCTTCAGGGTAACGGTGACCTGGAAGGTGTTAAAAAATTAATTGCTGATATGGGTACTATCCGCCCAGATTTGCAAAAAGACCTTAATAAATTGAGTAGTAAAAATATTCCAGTTGATCTGGTGTTCGATCAAGGTGTCGAAACTCTTGAACTTAACAAGCCAGCTGAAATTGAAATGCCAGTTACCAAACCGTAATCTGGCACAATTTTTCCTATAATTCTTACGTATACATGTTAAATCAAAATCTGATGAGAAAAATCAAATATTCACTTATGTTGTTGCCGGCCTTTGTTTTGTTGACTCTGGCCTTTTGCTTTAGACAAGATACTTCTAATAATGAGGGAACGCTCTCTCAAACTATTGTTGAAGTGCTTGAAAATTATCACTACGAACCGAAATTTATTAATGATAAATTCTCAGTAGACTTATTCCAACTTTACCTCAAACGCCTGGACAGCGATAAAAGATTCTTCCTCCAGGCAGATATCGATACGCTTAAAAAATATGAATTGGCGCTCGATGATCAGGCAAAAGATGGCAGATACCAGTTTTTTGATTTGGCAAATTCAATGCACCTTTCAAGAGTTACAAGAGCTGAATCGTACTATAAAGAATTCCTCTCTAAACCGTTTGATTTTAAAACAAATGAATTTCTTGACTTCGATGAAGAACACCCTGTATACCTGAACTCTGAAACTGAATTGAAAGAGTTCTGGCGCAAAAATTTAAAACGCCAGGTGCTCGAAAGACTATCTTCTAAATTAGATATTCAAGAAAGAGCTCAAACTAAAAAAGATACCTTTGTTAAAATTAAACCATACGATACACTTGAAATGGAAGCCAGAAAAGAGGTGCTTAAAAATCACACTGACTGGTTCTCCAGATTGAAAAAATTTGATAAAAAAGATAAACTCAGTATGTACATCAATTGCATGACTGAAATCTTTGACCCGCATACCAACTATTTCCCACCTGCTGATAAAGAAAATTTTGATATCCGTATGAGTGGTAAACTCGAAGGTATTGGTGCCCAACTTCAGGAAAAAGATGGCTTCCTTAAAGTGGCCTCTATCGTTCCTGGTAGTCCAAGCTATAAACAAGGTCAACTGAAAGGCGGAGATATTATTCTTAAAGTGGCTCAGGGTGCAGCAGATCCAGTCGATGTTACCAATATGAAAATTGATGATGCTATCAAACTCATCAGAGGTAAAAAAGGTACAGAGGTGCGCCTGACAGTTAGAAAACCTGATGAAACCCTGGTAGTCATCTCTATTATTAGAGATGTGGTGGTGATGGAAGATACTTATGCTAAATCTATGATCATCGAAAAAGATGGTCATAAATATGGTTACATTAATTTGCCAAGCTTCTATGTCGATATGAACGATAACAATGGTCGCTCTTGCGCAAATGACGTGGCTGAGGAAATTAAAAAACTGAAACAGGATAAAATTAAAGGCATCATCTTGGATCTAAGAAATAATGGGGGTGGTTCTCTGGGTGATGTAGTAAAAATGGGTGGTCTGTTTATAGATGAAGGTCCGATGTGCCTGGTGAAACCCCGTGGTAGCTCGCCAGAAGTGCTGAAAGATAATGATGGAAATGTCCTTTGGGATGGTGCTCTCACTATTATGGTAAACGAAAGCAGTGCCTCTGCATCAGAAATTCTTGCCGCAGCTATGCAGGATTACAAACGCGCTACTATTATTGGAACTCCTACTTTTGGTAAAGGTACAGTGCAAACTTTCTTTGACCTCGATCAGGGTATGGGACGCTCTGATGCTGATAAACTGGGCTCTATTAAAATAACCATTCAAAAGTTCTATCGTATTAATGGTACTACTACTCAATTGGTGGGTGTAACCCCAGATGTTATAATTCCTGATCGCTATCGCTACCTTAATTTTGGTGAAAAAGAAAATGAGTTTGCCCTGGGTGCCGATAAAATAATCAATGCACCATACAACATTACTAAAAACTGGGAGTCTAAAATTAAAAACTCTGCTCTTAAAAGTGATAAACGTATCAAAGAAAATCTCCTTTTCCAGGAAATAGAAGCTTTTGCAAGAAAAATTGAAGCTCTAAATAACAAAACAAGATTTACTCTTAACCTGTCTGAATACCGCGAGGAGGTAAAACAATCTGAAGCTGATAACAAAAAGTATGAAGAGATGATTAAGAATATTCAATCTCTTAAAATTTCAAATACTTCAAAAGATAATAAAGCAATGAGCAACGACGATACTAAACGCAAAGTAAAAGCAGATTGGAATAAGTCGTTTGAAAAAGATATCTATATTCAGGAGGCTGTTAACGTTTTAAAAGATCTAAATTGATACTGGAATCTATTCATCCCTGGAACGATTACGAACTAATCGATAGTGGTAATTGCGAAAAGCTGGAACGCTTCGGTAAATATGTACTTATACGACCTGAACCTCAGGCGCTCTGGCCAAAACAGTTGTCAGAAAAGGAATGGAGTTCAAAAGCTCATGCCCGATTCGTTCGAGATAATAATAAGAAAAGTCACCGCGATAGTCATAACGAAAATGGCGGTTGGCAATTCTTTAAATCTGTTCCGGCTTCATGGGAAATTCAATATACGCCTCTAAACCTTAAGCTGAAACTCTCTTGTACATCTTTCGGTCATCTCGGTGTCTTTGTAGAACAAGTGTCAAACTGGCACTATATCGACGAACAAGTTAAACGAATAGGCAATAAACCAAAAGTACTAAATCTCTTCGCTTACACCGGTGCTGCCAGTATCGTGGCGGCTCAGGCTGGTGCCGAAGTTACTCATTTGGATGCTGTAAGAAATGTGGTGACCTGGGCAAACGAAAATAAACAACTCTCTAAAGCACCTGAAATTAGATGGTTGGTGGAAGATGCCCTCAAGTTCGTTAAAAGACAAGCCAAAAAAGGTAATCTCTATCAAGGTGTCATTTTAGATCCTCCAGCCTACGGTCGTGGTCCCGATGGCGAAAAATGGGTGCTCGAAGATCAAATTGATGAACTGATGTTCTACAGCGCTCAGATAACTGATCCGGATGCTAACTTCGCTCTGCTAAATTTATATAGTATGGGACTGAGCGGTACTATCGGTGTGAATCTTTTTAAAGCCCATTTTAAATCACAAGCTGAATGGGGTGAATGTATAGTGCCTTCGGGTACCGGACTGGATTTACCGCTCTGTACCTGGATCAGATCCTCTAAATAAGTCGTTCATTAGATTAATTCCCTGTATGTGAGCAGAATTATGATTCGTGTCAGAAAGAATCATGACTGCTCTCATCTTTTTATAACTTTAAATAGGCCAATTTTGAGGTATAAATATTTTAATCGTTATGAAAGAATCAATTGCAAAACTCCACAACCTATGCGAAGACTGGAAAAGAGAACTTAAGTTCTTTAAAGATGAAATTCCTGTTCTTAGAAAAAGACTGGATGAAGTAGTTTCTAAAAATACTTCTTCTGATGTTCTTAAAGATGTTGAACACTTCGAAAATAAATTCAAAATCCTCTCAACTCATATAGACGAACTTTTACATGATGTCAATGTCAAGACTGATGAGTTAACATCTCAAGCTGCTACTCAGGCAAAATACATCAATGTTAAAATGTTTGATGCCGATACAGTCCTTGAAGATCTTATGCTTACAACTTCCAAAGACTTTCATGAAACAAAAAACTCTTACTATAAGTTCCTGTCTAAAGTAATGTAATTATAAGATGGCGCGTCTGATCTTTAATAGTTTTTCCATTAAAGGTTCAAGCAAATCAATCTGTAACATATTGGCGCCATCACTCAATGCCTGCGATGGGCGTGGATGGGTCTCAATGAATAATCCATCCGCGCCCGTTGCTATAGCCGCTTTTGCAATGGTTTCTATCATCTCTGGCAATCCTCCTGTAACGCCAGAACTCTGATTGGGTTGCTGTAAACTGTGCGTAATGTCCATAATCACAGGATAACCTGTTTTCTTCATCCAGGTAATATTCCTGAAATCTACTATCATATCCTGATACCCAAACATATTGCCTCTGTCTGTTAACAATATATTGTTGTTGCCACTGTCAACTACTTTCTGTGCAGCATGACTCATGGCGCCGGCTGCAGCAAACTGTCCCTTTTTAATATTGACAAATTTACCTGTGTTAGCTGCCGCTACCAACAAATCTGTCTGTCTGAATAAAAAGGCTGGGATCTGCAATACATCAACATACTTTGCTGCTATCGCTGCTTCATGAGCCTCGTGAATATCCGTTACTGTTGGTACATTATAATGCTGACCAACTTTTTGAAGTATCTCTAATGCTTTCTCATCTCCAATGCCGGTAAATGAATCTAATCTAGAACGATTCGCTTTTCTGTATGATCCTTTAAATACCCATGGAATCTCAAGTCGGTTGCTGATGTCATTGATTTTATCTGCTATCTCAAATGCTATCTCTTCGCCTTCAATGGCGCAAGGACCCGCTAAAATGAAAAAGTTATTGGATGATGTGTGTTTTAAATTTGGAATTTGTGGTATCATTTGCGTGTCAAAATTAAGCTAAAATTGAATTTAATTAGGCTTTGTAACAAATATTCTCTGAATGCTGCCATTCTCAGTGTGAATCTCTAATAGACAATTTAACATGTCGCGCTTGTCTTTTCTCTGAGTCTGCGCCAATAACAAATTAAACCACTGCTCATCTCTCAGCCATTCGCCTTTCTCTAAATGATAAGTCTTTGAACTGATTTTTCTATACCGCTTCTTGTCCTTAAACGATACTGTGATTTTAACTTTCTGCTTCGCGCTGCTTTTTAAAATTACAGTGGTATTACGCGGTGTTATTAATGTGGCTGAACTCGGTAAATAATCGTATTTAAACACCATATTCGATAGTTGAACATACGCTAAATCCATATCGGGTATGCCATAGCCCATTAATGTGTCTCTGTGTAGATAATGGGTGCAGCTCATTTTAATCCCCCTTTTTATGGAATCAGGTGTCCAATAAGGATAAGCCTGCATCAAACATGCTAAGGCTCCTGCAAAAATGGGCGTTGCATATGATGTCCCATTTCCTGGGTAATAGCCGTTATGACTGGCAATGGTAACCCTTTGCCCAAGTGCCATAAAATCTGGCTTTATCTTGCCATTATTGATGCCTTCAGAACTGAAAGATGCCCTGCTGCCATCATCTCTACAAGCACCTATCGCAAAAACGCCATCCGCATCTGCTGGTGTGCTGATCTTTCGCCACTTACCTTGTCCATCATTGCCTGCACTGCAAACTACTGCAATTCCACTGGCATTGGCTTTATTTGCGCCTCTGGCTACTAAGGTGCTCTTTCCATCAAATTCTCCATAACGGTGGTTCAGCCTGGCGTCATCAAAGGTGTGATACCCCAATGACCCTATTATCATATCTACGCCTAAACTATCTGCATACTCAGCTGCAAATACCCACTTAATTTCTTCCAGTGGATACTCCTGTGAACCTATTTCTGTACGCAATAAAATATAATCGGCAAATGGTGCTGAACCTATATATGAATTTGGATGAAAGGTTTTCATGAAACTCAATACCTTGGCGCCATGTGCATCGTCTTCCCAAACGCTGTTATCGTTGTCTACAAAGTCTCTTATTATGGTTGAAGGATCTAATAAATCTTCCATGCCTTTTACTTTATAGGCGTTTGAAAAACCAGCATCCAATACTGCAATCGTCATGTTCTGTCCCATGAGATGTCTTCTGTGTAATGCAGGTAAACCTATCATCTCCAACTGTTCTAAACTTTTGTTGTATTGCGAATTCGTAAAGATACTGTCTTTGTATTCTGCTTTAATTGACTTTAATGCTTTAGCTCTTTCAAACATCTCATTGTCTATAGCATCTGCAACTGATTTCGGGCGTTTGGCAATCTTGCCTAAAAAGTCAACTTGTTTGACGAATGTTTGCTGCATGATATCCGACACGCTTGCTTCATTGTCTAAAATCACTTCTACGCCATTTAGCCATTTTGAGGCCTGAACAATGGTTGTACCCCTCAGAAAGTCTATCGTCTGTATATAGTCCGTATTTACCGGTAAATCCTGCTCGTCTATCTCAATGCCAAACTTATTACGCCTGTCTATAGATTTAACTGACAAATATTCCCACGGTTTTTCCTTCGAATACAAACTATTGCTTTTGTCTTTGAAACTGATAAAATAATGAGAAGTTGAATCGTTGGCCAATAAGGATCCGCTCGCTATCGATAATAAAAGCAATAATCTAATGCGCATGTTTAATTAGTTTGTATCTGATTTTATAGCCGCGCCACTGTGATCCATTGCGCTCTATGGCTACCTGGTTCTTAAAAACCATTCCGATTCCCTGAGCATATATTTCTTTAAAACTGCGCTCCCTGAAATTGTTGTTAATGGTGGTGCTTTCCACACTGATTGCCTTTTTGAACTTGAATGTATCTAAATTATATGGTTTGTCTATCAGGCCATAAAAGACGTTGATGGCGTTGTCTATGTTATAAGCATTTGAATTCCATACTGCATCAGTTGTGATCGGAAATGAAAGTTTAATATACCTTTTGTTGTCCTCTATTCGCTCTACCATGTTTTTATCACTGACGCTGTAAAAAGAATTCTGGTACTGCCAAAGTGATGTGTCACTGATGCGCTTGTACCTGTCTATCTTTAATGCAGTTCTACCAAGATTGTCTCTAAACTCTGATTCATTCACTTCCATAATTTGGTAATCAAATGTGTCTGAAGAATTACTGAAATCATCAAATATCACCTCATTAACCGCAAATACCGATAAGGATCCTATGCTGTCGTTGTAATATGTTTCATCGGTATTGCGCACGTATGTTTCATACACGTCCTTTTTACATGCACTAATCAATACTAAACTAAAAACTATATAAATTGAAAAAAGTCTCAATTAATAAGCTTTATGATGGTTTTTTTACCTGATGGAAATGTGTCATTCTGCAAATAATCGGTAGAGTCGGTAAATCTGTAAATCAATCCAATGTTTTTAGCATACACTTCTTCTTTTACATTGTTTATAATGCCCGACTGTGGCTTGCTTAATTTAACACTGACACAATTGCTATAGGCTTTGCTGCCAACATTGTATCCTGTGAAAACCGAACTGTACTTAACTATCTGCGGCTCACGTGAATTAAACATATTGCTGTTCCAGGTGTAGGTAGATCCTTTTGTTTTGTAAGATGAAATAGGGAAGAGCATCTTGACTTCTGTGCCGTTCTCCATTTTTTCCATCGCATAATTACCCCTGATTTTTCTTTCAAAGGATTTGAAAACGACATACTTGAACTTTTCATCATTGTAAGTGCTTAACTCGATTCTATACACAGTGTCTCCACTCAAATCTACATACTTCTCTACAACTTCTTCCTGAACAATATTTGAAAAGGTGTCGATTTTTCTCTGAAAAAGATCGTAAACAATAGTATCGATGCTGTACAAATGCTTGCTGCCAATTTCTGTAGGAAAATATTCTTCTCCCTTTACTACCAGTTCTTCTTGTCCGTTGCGACAGGCATATACCAGCGAAATAATAAGCAATCCAAGATAAATAGTGGTCTTTTTCATATTTATTTGCTACAAATTTAAGCATAAACAATAAATTCATCTTAATATTGCAGTATAATTTTATCATGCAAATTCTCGACGGTAAATTAATCTCGCAATCTGTTAAAGATGGCATTAAATCTGAACTTGAAACCTATCTTTCTAAAGGTTTGCGCCGCCCACATCTCGTCGCTATTCTGGTGGGTGAAGATGGCGCCAGCAGAACTTATGTTGATAGTAAGGAAAGAAATTCAATCGCCTTGGGCTTCGATTCAACTGTACTGAGATTACCTGCTTCTACTTCTGAAGATGAACTGGTTGCTATCGTCCAAAAATATAATAACGATGATGCTGTTGATGGAATGCTGGTGCAATCGCCTCTACCTAAACATATCAACGAAAATAGAATCACTCAAACCATTATCCCTCACAAAGATGTTGATGGTTTTCACGATATTAATATGGGTAAATTGGCTAAAGGCGATGAAGGATTTGTTTCTGCTACTCCACTGGGTGTTATGATGCTGCTCGAAGCCTATAATATTCCAACTGCCGGTAAACATTGTGTGGTGGTCGGAAGAAGCAATATCGTCGGGCGTCCAATGAGTCTGCTGATGTCTTCTAATAGACCCTACGGAAACTCTACAGTTACTGTGTGTCATAGCAAAACTGAAAATCTTGAACTTTATACCAGACAGGCTGATATTCTTATAGCTGCACTCGGCAAACCTGGTTTTGTCAAAGCGGATATGGTTAAACCTGGCGCTGTCGTTATTGATGTGGGTATTACACGTATCGAAGATGCCAACAGGAAATCTGGTTTCTATCTTAGAGGGGATGTTGATTTTGAAAATGTTCAAAATGTGGCTGGTTTTATAACGCCTGTACCGGGTGGTGTAGGTCTCATGACTATTGCCGCTCTGCTGAGTAATACTTTTAAAGCTTATAAGAACCACCTGGGTTTATGATAGCTGATCTCAATAGCTTCTCTTATCCAGTAATGGAGCACTTCTATACTATCCAGGGGGAAGGTGCCTACACTGGCTGCGCTGCCTATTTTATTCGTCTCGGTGGCTGCGATGTGGGTTGCGTCTGGTGCGATGTGAAAGAAAGCTGGGATGCCTCTGCTCATCCTAAAATGTCTGTTGAACAATTGGTCAATATTGTCTCTGAAACTCCTGCTAAAATTTGTGTGATTACAGGTGGCGAACCTGCAATGTATCAACTCGATCCCCTGATTTCTCAACTTCAAAAGGCTGATATTCGTGTTCATATCGAAACTTCTGGTGCCTATAACATCTTGGGGAACCCTGACTGGATTTGCCTTTCTCCTAAAAAATTTAAATTTCCTGTTAAAGAAGCTCTTGTCAGAGCCAATGAATATAAAGCAGTGGTTTATCATAAATCAGATATCGATTGGGCTATAAGCTATGTTAAAGATTTGCCTGAGAACTGCATCAAATATCTGCAACCTGAATGGAGCAAGTCTGAAGCGGTTCTACCTTTGATAATCGACTTTGTTAAAGCGAATCCTGATTGGAGAATTTCACTCCAAACCCATAAGTTTCTCAATATTCCTTAACGCTTTTCCTGTTGCTAATAATATTTGGCATATCCGTCAAAATTCATCAAATTTGCATTACTGATGTTTAAAGGAATTACAACCGCTACTATTCTTAAGACGCTTGGTCTGGCAGTTCTCGCTTTTATTGCTTACCTGTTTGTCTCTATGCTATTTACTTCGTGGTATACCAGACATGGCGAAAGTACCAAAGTGCCTAAAGTTGAAGGTATGCCTGCTGAAAATGCCGCAACTCTGCTGGATGATAATGACCTGGAAATGGTAATTGTCGACTCTGTCTATAAGGAAGATGCAAAACCTATGACTGTGGTGGAACAAGATCCTAAACCGGATATGAATGTTAAACCTGGTCGTAAAATATATGTAACTGTCAATACAGGTATTGTCCCTAAAGTTAAAATGCCTCGTCTGGTGAATGGTGGTGCTAACCTGGCTAAAGTGCTGCTTCAAAACGCGGGACTAAAATTGGGAAGGGTAGACTCCGTTTCTAGTCCTATCGGATCTGGTCTCGTTCTTGTTCAAAAATACAAAGGTCGCGATGTGGCCCCTAATACGCCTCTCGAAAAAGGCTCTGTCATCGATATCGTTGTCTCTAAAAAACAATCTCACCGCGATACTACCACGGTTACTGATCCTGGTGTTCCTGATGCTGAACCTGTATTTTAATTAAATGGTCATTTTTAAGCTCTGTAAACAATATTCAAACTTCAAACCTGTTAACTCTCTTATGAAATTGTTCCCTGTTTTTGCTCTGTGTTTGTTTGTCTCTGATGCTTTAGCACAGGGTCCAATACTTGCTCCTCTAAATGTCAATCATCAACTGAGAAAATCGGAATCTTATTTTTCTTCTAAAAGACAAATCACTGATACTATAAAACTGCCTTTCTTTGAAGATTTTACTTCTACTGGTCTTGTTCCAAATACTCTGCACTGGACCGATAAACAAGTATACGTCAACAACCATTTCCCAATCTCGCCTCCCAGCTATAATGTCGCTACTTTTGATAACCTGGATAGCAAAGGTAAACCCTATCAGGCCCTAAGCGGTCTGACCCAAAATCACTGTGACTCACTGACGACTAACTATATCAATCTCAAAAATTATAAAGCTGGCGCCGTTTGGAAAAACTATTCTGCAGCAGATTCAATCTATCTAAGCTTCTTCTACCAGATGCAAGGTCTGGGAGATGTGCTCGACCAAACTGATTCGCTCGTTCTTAAATTTAAAAATAGTGCCGGTAACTGGAAAACAGTTTGGAAAACTTCTGGTAAAAACTATAAACCTTTTAAACAAGTCATGCTGGGTATTCAATCCTCAGATTACTTGCACAACAACTTCCAGTTTAGATTCATTAACTACGGTAAAAGTACTGGGAATATGAACCAGTGGCACCTCGATTATATTCGCCTTAATTCAAATCGTAACGCTAAAGATACCGCCATTCAGGATGTCGCTATTAATGCCATTCCTTTCGGGCCGCTTAAATGGTATGCCACCATGCCGTACGACCATTTTAAAGTTAATCCAACATACCACACTAGTCCCGCTCACTCAGTTGTAGTGCACAATAACAATGATACATCTGTCAATGTCCAATACGTTTGTGAAGTTAGAAATCAATACAATCAACTGGTATTGCTTTATCCAAATTCTGGATCTTCAAGAAACGTTCGTAAATTCTCTGATAGTACCGAATCTTTTACGGGCTTATCTCTGGATACTTTCTCAGGTAAAACGCCTTCTCTAACTATTAAACATAAAATCTTCCCTCTGTCGTTTAATGATCTTCCAGATAATTACAGTGCAATCGGTACCAACGATGAATATTCCAGACAATTTAAATTTAGTAACTATTTTGCCTACGACGATGGTACCGCTGAAGGTGGTTACGGTCTCGACTATGGCTCACTGCCCAATGGTCCTGGCTATGCGGCAATAAAATTCAACGCACCCAAAGCAGATACTCTTAGAGGAATCTCTGTCTTCTTTAACCGTTCTGTAGCTGATATTACCAATAAGTCGTTTAGCCTGATGATATGGAAATCGATTAGCGAACCTCCCGCAAACACAGATGATAACGATGTGTTGTTCAAAAGGGTTGAAATTCCTTCTGCTTTCTACTCAGATTCTATCAATGGTTTTGTAGATATCGTTCTTGATACTGCTGTGGCTCTTGATGCAGGAGATTTCTACATAGGATGGCAACAAAACATTAACTTTATGTTGAATATTGGTTACGACAATAACTATAAATACGCACAAAGCGGTGGTCGTAACCCAAATCTTTTCTATAACCTTAATGGCTACTGGGAAACTGTAAGCAGTACAATCTCTGGCGCTCCTATGATGCGCCCAATTGTTGGTGCCCCACTTCCTAAAAAAGTAACTTCTGTAGAATCTATTAAGAAACGTTTACAAAATATTACACTGTATCCAAACCCTTCTGGTAATTCAAGTGTTATAGATATTGTGTCAGAAACCGACTTAACTAAAGTTGAAGTATACGACCTGTCAGGTAAGATGATCTTATCAAGCTCTGATGCCTCTGTGAAACAAATCAATGTCTCTGAATTGCCAGCTGGTTTTTATTTGGTTAAATGTACCAGCAGCACTAATCTAATTTCTAACTTAAAATATATTAAAAATTAAACATGACCGATATCAACGCTCAAGAATTAAAGGAAAGAATTGAAAAAGGTGAAACCCTTCATATTATTGATGTAAGAGAACAATATGAATACGAAGAATACAACATCGGTGCTCAACTGATTCCTCTCGGCGACCTGCCGTCGAAAGTTGATGATCTGGATGAATGGCAAAATGAAGAGGTAATTGTACATTGCAAAAGTGGTGCTCGTAGCGCTGCCGCCAAAGCTTTTCTCGTTCAAAATGGTTTTACTAATGTGAGAAACCTGATTGGTGGGATCCTCGCTTACAAAGCTCTATAAAATGATTTAATATGCGTCTTAAGTTTCTTGCTATAGTCTGCGGCTTACTCATTATAATAAGCCTCAGTTATTGTAAGGATGGTGGTAATGCCACCGAAACTTCTCCATATCTCAATCATAACGATTCTGTTAAATACCTGGGTATTCAGGCTTGCGCCTCTTGCCATGCCGATAAATTCGCAACCTTTACCCATACAGGTATGGGAAGTAGCTTCGGTCTGGCAACCCAACTAAAATCTGCAGGCGATTTTAAACAATCAAAACCTGTCTATGATGCCTTCAGAAATCTATACTACCTGCCTTTCTTCAGAGATAGTGTCTTCTACATTAAAGAATACCGTCTCGATGGAAATGATACCATCTACTCCAGAACTGAACGTATCTCCTATATCGTTGGATCTGGTCACCATACTAATTCTCACTTTATTCAGGAAAATGGTTTTGTCTTCCAGGCTCCTATAACGTTTTATACTCAGAAAGGGCAGTGGGACCTACCGCCGGGCTTCGAGAATGGCAATAATTCTGGATTCGAACGCAAAATCGGTCTCGAATGTATGTCTTGCCACAATGCCCTGCCTCAACTGATAAGTGGCTCTGAAAATCAATATCGAGATCTGCCTCACGGCATTGATTGCGAACGTTGCCACGGTCCGGGTGAACTTCACGTTAATGAAAAATCAAAAGGAATTATCGTCGATGTGGCCAATCAACCCGATTACACCATCGTCAATCCAGCTAAACTGAGCTGGAAAAGACAAATAGATGTCTGCCAAAGATGCCACCTTCAAGGAAATGCTGTCCTTAAACCTGGTAAAAACTTTACTGATTTTAAACCTGGAATGAGACTCTCGGATGTGTTTGACCAATTCTCACCTGAATATGAAGGTAGTGATGATGTTGTTATGGCTGCTCACGCCGAACGCTTCCAACGCAGTAAATGCTTCATCAGTTCTGTAAAAGGAAATATCGATGATGAAAAAGCAAAAGTCGGATTCACTTGTATCTCCTGCCATAATCCGCATGTTTCAGTGAGACAAACTAATAACACTGTTTTTAATACAAAATGCAAGTCTTGCCACTCTACTCAATCCCAAAAACAATGCAGCGAATCTGCTCTTAAACTGACAGCTGAAAACGATAATTGTGTGAAATGCCATATGCCTTCCTCAGGTACTTCAGATATCCCTCACGTTTCAGTTCACGATCACTATATTAGAAAACCTGAAAAAGGTAAACCAGTGCAAGGAAAACTGAAAGGTCTGAAATGTGTTACTAATACCAATCCAGATGCTGCTACCTTGACTGAAGCCTATGTGTCCTACTATGAAAAATTTGATCCAAATCCTCTATTTCTGCAACTTGCAAACCAGAAGAGCAATGAACTAATTACTTCAAATACAGAACACCTTAAAATCCTCATTCACCTGCATTATATCAATGCCGAATATTCAAAAATTGCAGACCTGGCTGATGAATTAAAAACTCCAGATGCTTGGTCGGCTTACAGGGTAGGAAAGGCTTTCGAACGTCTCAATAAATATGAAGATGCCAGTATTTGGATGGATAAAGCAATTGCTCTGCAACCTAAAAATCTGGATTTTATTCTTCAAAAAGCTGGTATGCTAATCAAAATTTCTCAGTTTAAAAAAGCTCAGCCAGTAATTGAATCATACCTCAAACTGTACTCTAAAAATGCGGAAGCCTGGGCACTAATGGGTCTGGTTCATATGCATAATAATGCTCCTGCTTTAGCTAAACAAGCTTTTCAAAAATCACTATCGTATAACCCAGATCAACTAACGTCTCTTAATAATCTTTTAAGTCTTGAAACAGTTCTGGGTAATACTGTTGAAATAGAAAAACTGAAAAAACGTATTAATGCTGTTAAAAGATAATTGTCTGCCCGTACGCTCTGCTGATCAGATGAAAAAATGGGACGATTTTACCATTTGCTCTGAACCAGTTTCTTCTATTCTTCTAATGGAAAGAGCTTCCTCTAAATGCGTTAATTGGTTTCTTACTCATTTCCCAGATTCTAATAATTTCTTTGTTTTTTGTGGTGCTGGTAATAACGGTGGTGATGGTTTAGCCATTGCCAGATTACTTGAAGTTGCGGGCAAAAAATGCTCAGTCTTTCTCTGTGGTTCTATTTCTGAAGCTTCTCCTGATAATGCTTTTAACTGGAATCGGTTTTATGGTGATAAAACAATTTTATCTGAAGGAATATGGCCCAATATTCCTGATGATGCTGTGATTATTGATGCTCTTTTTGGCACGGGACTCAACCGGCCTGTTACAGGATTTGCAGCTGATTGTATTCGTTTTATTAACTCAAGGCCTAATATTACCGTGGCGATTGACCTGCCATCAGGCTTGCTATCCGATGCTGCAAATGATCCTTCAAACGCTATCGTAAAGGCAAGTTTTACCCTGACCTTTCAATCCCCAAAACTGACTTTATTGTTTCCTGAATCAGAACCTTTTTGCGGTCAGTGGTTGGTATTGGATATCGGTTTGGCAAATGATTTTTTGCCTTCAATTCCTGATTCGAAATTCTTTCTTAACCCAAGTTCTGTAAAATCATTGATTCGTCAGTCGTCTAAGTTTGACCATAAAGGTAAAAATGGTCATGCACTCCTGGTGGCAGGTGCAGAATCTAAATATGGAGCTGCTGTGCTGGCTACCAGGGCTGCTTTACGCTCGGGTATAGGTTTACTCACTGTACATGTACCCCATGATGCCGAACTTATTTTTCAGACTGCCTGCCCCGAAGCTATGCTCTCTCTGGATGAAAACGAAAATTGTATAAGCGCTGTTCCTTTAATTGATAAGTATAGTTCAATAGGAGTGGGACCAGGTATCGGAACTTTGCCAGAATCTGCATTGGCCTTGAAAGATCTTCTTCTATCAGCTAAGCAAAATATAGTTCTTGATGCAGATGCTTTAAATATCCTGGCAGCCAATAAAGATTGGCTGTCCTTATTGCCTTCTAATACAATCATAACTCCTCACCTCAAAGAGTTTGAACGCCTTGCTGGAAAATCTGAGAATGATTTTCAAAGACATCAGATTCAAATAGATTTTTCTGTAAAATATAAAGTTTTTGTCCTCTTAAAAGGTGCCTATTCTTGTTTGTCTACTCCCGATGGTCATTGCTATTTTAACTGTTCCGGAAATCCGGGTATGGCGAAAGGTGGCTCTGGAGATGTTTTAACTGGGATAATAACTTCATTACTGGCCCAGCAATATTCAGCTTGTCATGCCGCTGTTATTGGGATGTATGTGCATGGTCTTGCTGGCGATCTGGCAGCAGAAAAACTCGGAACAATTTCTATGAATGCCTCAGATATTATAGATTGTTTACCTGAAGCTTTTTTAACGCTGATCTAATTATTACCAGGTAATCAGATTGGCGTTGGGTGCATTAGGAATAATGTTTTCTAATGTGTCACCACTGCTAACGTCTATAGAATCTCTGTTGATGCCAAATGTAATAAGCTGTACAGTTCTATCATTAATCTTTCTAAACTGATAATTTGTGCTGCCACTGTTATTGGTACATTGATAAGTTAATCCATTGTATTTCTCTACCCATTTTCCAACATAAGAATATAACTTAATCTCGTCCCAGCAACTCTCTTCTGATTGTAAAAACAATATTATTTCGTGATTGCCGTCGTTGTTTAAATCGCCAATGTCTTTAATTAATAATTCAGAAACATTGCCCTGCTCAATTAAGTCATCAAAACAAGTAAACTCGATTTTATAACGAGAGTTGAAATTGTTGTAAATGATATAAGCTGTGTCATTTTTACCGTCATTGTTGATGTCACTTAATTCAATTAATCTAATTTCAACACTGTCTTTCGCTGAACCATTCTTTTTCTTTTTAGTCTTAAAATAGTCGTCTGTATTTAAAACATCTGAAAGGTCGATGCCATCTGTGGAGCCACTGTTACTGGCATTGCCACCCTTTTTGCAAGAGACAAAGGGTAATAAAAATAACAATAGCAATACCTGTTTCATTAATTAATCGCAAAATTATAATTAAATAAAGATATTGTCAATAAGAAGTTTTATGATATGCGTCCTTTTTTTAACACACTTTATTAAGGTAAATGATTCATTTTCTGATATCCTGAACACTTGTTTAATCTCTTCAAAACCTTTTTAATAAGTCTGGTTTAAATCTCGAAGTATTTAGATAATTTCGCGGTGTGAATATATCGGAAGAGATACATAAACGTAAAACGTTCGCAATCATTAGTCACCCGGATGCTGGTAAAACAACTTTAACAGAAAAATTCCTCTTGTTCGGTGGTGCTATCCAAACAGCTGGTGCTGTTAAATCTAATAAGATTAAAAAAGCTGCTACCAGCGATTTCATGGAGATTGAAAAACAAAGAGGTATTTCTGTGGCAACTTCGGTGATGACCTTTGAATACAATGGTAAACTGGTCAATATCCTCGATACTCCCGGTCACAAAGACTTCGCTGAAGATACCTACAGAACCCTAACTGCTGTCGATAGTGTTATTCTGGTAATCGACTGTGTAAAGGGTGTCGAAGAGCAAACAGAACGTTTAATGGAGGTGTGCCGAATGCGTAATACTCCTGTAATCGTTTTTATTAATAAGGTCGATCGCGATGGTCGTGATCCTTTTGATCTGCTGGACGAACTGGAACAAAAACTTAATATTAAGGTTAGTCCGATGAGCTGGCCTATCAACGGTGGTCGAGATTTTAAAGGGGTTTATAAAATATACGATAAGAGTATCAATTTCTTTGAAGCTAATAAGACGAAAATCTCTAAAGATGTTATCCGTATTGATGATCTTAGTAGTCCACAACTAGACGAACTTATTGATCGCGATGCCGATAAACTCCGTGCTGATGTTGAATTAATTGAAGGAATTTATGGGGAGTTTAGTGTTGATGATTATCTGAAAGGTGAACTGGCTCCAGTTTTCTTTGGCTCTGCTCTAAATAACTTTGGTATTAAAGAACTTCTCGAAAAATTCCTTGAAGTAGCTCCTTTCCCTCAAGCCAGAACTTCCAGCGAAAGACAAGTGAACCCCGATGAACCTAAATTCTCTGGCTTCATTTTTAAAATTCACGCTAACCTCGATCCGCGTCACCGCGACCGTATTGCTTTCCTCCGCGTATGCTCCGGAAAGTTTGAACGTAACAAATTCTTCCACCATGTGCGCCTCGATAAAAATATGAAATTTGCCAGTCCATTTACCTTTATGGCAGATAGTAAAGCACTGCTCGAAGACGCTTACGCTGGTGATGTGGTGGGGCTTTATGATACCGGTAACTTTAAAATTGGTGATACCCTAACTGAAGGTGAAAATTATATGTACAAAGGTATCCCTTCTTTCTCTCCTGAAATTTTTAAAGAACTCATTAACCTCGATCCTATGAAGTCAAAACAATTGGAAAAAGGTATCGAACAACTTACAGATGAAGGTGTGGCCCAACTGTTCAGACAAGAACCTGGAAATAGAAAATATATCGGTACTGTAGGCGAACTTCAGTTTGAAGTCATTCAATACCGTCTCGAAAATGAATACAATGCTAAATGTCGTTTCGAACCCCGTGCTTTCTATAAAGCCTGCTGGATGACTGGTGATAAAGATGCTATCGCTGAGTTCTGTAAATTCAGACAAAAAAACATTGTCAAAGATAAGGACGATAACATCGTTTTTCTGGCTGAAACGGCATGGATTTTGAACACCGCTATGCAACAAAATCCTAAGATTGTGTTTCACACAACTTCTGAATTTAAAATTTAATAAATTGAATATTTGAAAAAACTTTGTATGTTTGAACTTAAAATGGATACATTGAGGCAAAGCATATTGAGCACATGCCTGTTCGCATATTCAACTTTGCTGGCTCAGGAACAAACCCAGGTGGATTTCATCCCTAGTCTTAAAAAAGGGGATAAAATGGCCTATCAGCTGGTGGAAACTAAATTTAAACAAAATCCTAATGGTCACTTTCTTTATCTGATGTTCGATACTTCGTACATGGTTTTTAACGTGACTGATAAAAATGATTCTCAAACTCTGGTGGATTTTAATTACGCAGATGCAATCATCAATGGCAGTATCTACAACGAAACTCCTCCTAATAATCTTCCAAACTACCTGAGAACTGAAACCTATAAACTGGTGCTCGATAACACAGGTAAGTTCATCGAATTAAGTAACTGGGAATTCTTCGCTAGTGCTCTGATTCAAAATCTTAAAATTCAGTATAAAGCTAATATGCTGGATTCTAATACCCTTAAATATTATTACCTCTACTACCATAGCCAGGATAATGTTGAAAAGGCTGTCATTCCACGTGTGCTCGAACTCATAGATATCTACGGTAAAACTTACTACCTCGAAAATGATTACAGCCTGGCCCGCGAAATTGTTAACCCTTTCAAAGGTCGTAATCTCCTTAAATCTTGCACCTTCAAACCTTTTAAAGATAGTAAATTTCCTAATTCGGTTTTCTTCTCCGGTCAGGTGAAAACCAGTGATATCGATAATGAATGTCTTCAGGAAGATTACTATGCTTTCTTTAATGAGAAAAAACCTGATGATAATTCCGATATCGTGCCACCTTACATCTATATGCAAGATACTTACAACTATCAATGGGGCACTATCACCAAACGTATCATCACCTATAATACCACACATACTGTATGGTTAGGCGACGATAAACAAGGTCTTGATCGTATCTATAAATTATACGCCTTCTAATCGTGCAATCCCAGTCGGTACGTTTTAATCTCCTCGCTTTTACATTTGCTATTGCTCTTCTTTTAATTCTCTTCTACCAAAGTGATGGTATCGAAGGTGGAATGGATTCATGGATGCATTTTCTCAATTCAAAATATGCCTTCAAACATCCTGAACTTTTTCTTGATCAATGGAATAAACCTGTCTTTACACTAATCACAGCTCCAATTTGCCAGTTTGGTATAAAAGCACTCGAAATATTTAATATTCTTTGTGTTGCTTTTGCCGGACTTCTTATATCGCTTGCTATGAGACACGCTGGATTCCGGAATTCCTGGTTGATTATCCCTCTGCTGGTTTTTACTCCCGTTTGCTTTCTTAATACGATTTCTGGCCTGACTGAACCTCTCGCCATTTTAATGGTTGCTCTCTTTATCTACCTTTGGGTAATATCAAAAAGAATCGCTGCTGTCATTCTTGCTGGTTTCTTACCTTTCATAAGAACAGAAGGTTTCGTAATTGCAGGTGCCATTGTTTACCTTATTGTATTGTCAAAAGACTATAAATTGCTGCTATGGTTATTCGTTGGTAGTATCATGATGAACTTTCTTGGTTTTATCATTACAGGTCACCCTTTCTGGATTATTACGGATAACCCATATGTTAATCACGAACTCAATGGTAGCTTCGATCCTGGCAGTGGCTCGCTTTTTCACTTTTTTTACCAAGCCCGCTCTATGTTTGGTTTGCCTCTGCTTGTTTTGGGAGTTTCGTCAACTTTGTTGCCTTTTTGGTTGAAGTACAAAAAACAAACAATTCCTGAATTACTTTCTTTTGCCTTGCTTGGATTCTGGATGTATTTCTGGGCTCATGCTTTAATATACTATTTCGGTATCCTGGGCTCTCATGGCCTAAATCGACCTATGGCTCTGCTGGCTCCATTCTTAGCTATTATGTCATTTTTGATTTTCGATTACCTTTTTGTGAAATCAGGTCATCTTTTCCGTTTAACTGCCGCTGGTGTTTTGGCTATTATAGTTTGTATCACTGCTTATTTTGAAAATAATTTCCCAATGCCTTACGGTATTAAGTCTAAAGCTATTCCATTCGATGCTTCTCAGGAAAATTTCATTAAAGCGGGTAATTGGCTCAAAGAAAATAACTTGCTTAATAGGAGGGTAGTACACCAATCGCCTTTCTTTAATGTTCATTTCAACAAAGATCCTTACAACATGAATGATGGTTATTGGATCTGGTCAATTGACAAGAATGCTGACTGGACCAAGGATGGCACTATTGTTATCTGGGATGGCTTCTCAGCCAAAAGAGAAGGCGGTATGCCACTGGATTGGTTGAAGCAAAATCCAGCATACAAACAATTACATTTTATCGATGGACCTAATAATATAGTTGAAGATCCCGATAGATTTGATGTCTATATCTTCGAAAAAATTCCGGTACTCTAAACGCCAAATAAATCAGCGTGTATCTTATAGGTGGTTCTGAAATCGTAATGCCTTTCGCCAAAACATTCTACCCAGGCTATGCCTCTCGTGGCATTACTAATAAATACTTCATCTGATATTAAAACATCTTCTTCAGTAATCTCAGTCTCTCTGATATTGTATCCAAGATCTTTTAATTTATGAATGATGTAATGACGCATCACGCCGTCTAAACAATATTGATTCAAACCTGGAGTCAATATTTCATCTCCCTGAATTAAAAATATGTTGGCATTGAATACCTCCGAAACATTGCCCTGCTCATTGTATAACAATACTGTATCTACCTGATGCTCCG
>JACCDI010013163.1_pt1 | contig 31429 bp, 33 predicted proteins | sample 7442791 | NCBI WGS metagenome assembly JACCDI01 (sample SAMN15323434, study PRJNA562643) | freshwater metagenome | isolation source: river surface water | place: USA:Blue River Watershed | collected 2017-08-15
AAATTTGTAAAACTCAATATTCACGTTTTAAAAAAAAATCAGAAAAATGATTTAAATTAGAATATTGAGTTTTTAGAGATTCCCTTTAGTTATACAAATAGAAAATAAAAAAATAAAAAAAAAGAATAACAATTTTTGTAATGACACTTGAGAATGTTTAAGCATAAAGTGTTGGGTGAAATTTTTTGAAGAAATTAAAATGAATAATTTATTGGTTAATCTAATCAATTTCATATATGTAAAATCTGATTTTTTAGCGGTCATATATGTTATCGCTTTTATTTATTGGTGTTTGCTTCACTGAGTTTATATTTTTTAAAGGTGTTCAGCGAATTTCATTTGCTTGCGCAAACTTCTAGTTAATGGCGATTTCATATATGTAAATTGTGATTTTTCATCGGTCATATATGGTATGCTTCGCCAGTTCGACTCTGTCTCGGGTCGCCTTTTACTTATTGGTGTTTGCTTACGCAAACTTGTTGTTAATGGCGATTTCAAAATTCTTTTGTCATCAAACCAACTTTCAATGGTTTCAAATATAGGAAAAATAGTTGAGCGTTTTTAAGTTCATTGAGTGGTGAATTTGAGTTGAAATCTGGAGTTGGCAGGAAAGAAAAAATACTTCATATAATGTTAGTTTCATTGAGTTTGAGGACAGATGTTAATCTATAACAATTAAGTATTTTTAAATAAGATTTTCTATGAAAGCTCAAAGAAAACATATTACAGATAGTGAAATCGATAGTGCCAATCAAAATGAATTGTATTAAAATTTTTAAATTCTCAACAAAATCTATATTCCATTGAATTTAAATGAATAAATACTCCAAATTCGAAACTATAAAGTTTACTATTGGCAATTTTACAGTAAGAAATTCTTTATAAATTAACTTATTCCACATCATAAAACCACCATAAATAGTAGAATTTCTTTGAATTTTAAACTACCTTTACTATCTTTCGCATTCGAAAAAAAAATGAACCCTTACACATTGAAAAAATGTTAGAAGAAAAGAATGATAACCTGCTTGAAGCAGATGGAAATTTAGAAAACATTTCAGTTGAAATACCACAGGTTGAAACAACCGTTTTAGAAGATATAGAAACCGTTGAAATCAACAAAAAAGATGGGGTAGAAAAAAAATCAACTACAGTTTCAAAAAAATCAAAAAAAACTGATATTGAAGCTATTGAAGCTACAGAAACATCTCTATTAGATGAGCCTGAATCCACTACAATAGCAAGTAATCTCCCCGAAAACAATAGCACAATTAATCCCAATAAAGACAAAGTAATGTCTAAAACAGAAACCATCATAGATGCAATTTCTGATAATAATGCCGAAGAAAGTGAGGACGAAACTGTAAAAGAACGTCACGACATCCCGATGTTGGATTATGATACACTCTCTTTGGAATCACTTATTGACGAATTGAAAAATTTCGTTACCAATGAAAAAGTGATGTCTGTAAAAAACCACATCGAAGAAATAAAAAAATCATTTTTAGCAAAATACCACCACCTTTTAGAAGAAAAAAAAGAGGAATTTCTAGCAGAAAATCAAAATACAACTGAAGAATTTAAATATTATTCTCCTCTTAAATCTCAATTTGACCAATTATATTCTATATATAGAGACAATAAAAATGCACATTTCAAAAGTTTGCAGACCAATTTGAAAACAAACTTAGAAATTAGATTAGCGATTGTCGAAGAATTGAAAGAGCTCATCAATCCGCAGGAAAACATCAAAGACACCTTGAAATATTTTAATGATTTAAGAGAACGATGGAAAAATGCAGGACCTATTCCGAAAGACAAATACAATCACGTTTGGAACAACTATCATTTTCATGTAGAAAATTTCTACGACTATTTACACCTTGATAGAGAAGCTCGAGACCTTGATTTTAAACATAATTTAGAGCAAAAACAAAAAATTATTGCACGCGTTGAAGTTTTAGTAAATGAAGCCGACATCAATAAAGCCTTCAGAGAATTACAAGATTTACATAAAATCTGGAAAGAAGAGATAGGACCCGTTTCTAGAGAACACCGTGACGATATTTGGAATAAGTTTAGTGAATTGACCAAACAGATGCACGACAAACGCGAAGTTTTGTTCGAAAAATTGCGAGGTATAGAACTTGAAAATTTAGAAAAGAAAAAAGAAATAATTGCCAAAATAGAAGTTTTAGCTACAGAAAAAGTTAATGCCCACTCACAATGGCTTGATCAAATTGAAAAGGTAGAAGCATTGAGAACTGCTTTCTTCAATGCAGGTAAAGTACCATCAGAAGTAAATGAGGAAACTTGGACTGCTTTTAAAATAGCTGTTAGAAATTTTAATTCTTTCAAAAATTCTTTTTATAAAGACATCAAAAAAGATCAAAACAACAATTTAAGCCTTAAAACAGCGCTTGTAGCCAAAGCTAAAGAACTTCAAGAAAGTACTGATTTTAATGTGACCACCCCAATAATGAAACAAATTCAAGAAGAGTGGAAACAAATTGGTCATGTTCCAAGAAAATATTCTGATAAAATTTGGATAGAATTTAAAGATGCCTGTAATCACTATTTTGATAAACTAAAGGAACAGAAAAATCAAGAAAATAGTGTAGAAATTGAAGCATTTGATAAAAAGAAAGAGTATCTAGAATCGTTGAGAGAATTTGTAATGACTGGCGATCACAAAACGGATTTAAATGCCATAAAATTGCATATCGAAACTTGGAAAAAATTCGGAAAAGTACCATTTTCAAGACGACATATCGAAGGCAAATTCAATAAAGTACTCGATGCATTATTCGAAAAATTGAGTTTAAGTAAAAAAGATTCCGAAATGATGCGTTTTTCCAATAGAATGGAAAAGTTATCAGAAAACAATGATACTAGAAAACTTGAAGGAGAAAAAATATTCTTAATGCGTAAAATTGACGAAATCAAAAATGAAATTTTTCAATTGGAAAATAATATTCAGTTTTTTTCCAATACTCGAAATGCAAAAAAAGAAAACTCTATTGTATTAGAAGTTCAGAAAAACATCGAAAAACATAAAGAAGAAATGGAGATTTTAAAGGATAAACTCAAACAAATAAGAAACTTAAATTAAGTTTAAGGACAAAACATTCAAGAGAAACAACCTCATTCAATCTAATTTGAATGAGGTTTTTTTATGTTGAAAAATGGAATATGATAATTATCATTTTAATATTAACAATTCGATACTACTTTTGATTATTGAATAATACTATTTTCTATGAAAAATTCAATCCTACAAAAATATAATGTTCCCGGACCAAGATACACCAGCTATCCAACTGTCCCATATTGGGATGAGTCTGATTTTGCCTATCAAAACTGGATTGATACTCTCAAAAAGTCATTCGTAGAAAGTAATTCGAAAGAAGGACTAAGCTTATACATCCATTTACCATTTTGCGAAAGTATGTGTACATTTTGTGGATGTAATAAACGGATTACAAAAAACCACAAGGTTGAACATCCTTATATCGAGGCTATTTTGAAAGAATGGGCTATTTATTGTAATATTCTTGACGAAAGACCAATTATAAAAGAAATTCACTTAGGTGGAGGAACTCCAACATTTTTCTCCACAAAAAGCCTTGAAGATTTAATAAATGGTATTTTCTGCTATGCGGTAAAAGCGAAAGATTACGAATTTAGCTTCGAAGGCCATCCCAACAATACCTCTCGTGCCCATTTACAAAAATTGTATGATTTAGGCTTTAGAAGAGTGAGTTTTGGTGTTCAAGACTATTCGGAAAAAGTTCAAAAAGCGATTAATCGTGTACAACCTTTTCATAATGTGGCCAAAGTCACCTTTTGGGCAAAAGAAATTGGTTATACCTCTATAGGACATGATATAATTTTTGGATTACCCTTTCAAGAAATTGATGATGTAATAGATACAATAGAAAAAACAAATTCTTTACAACCAGACCGATTGGCTTTTTATAGTTATGCTCACGTTCCGTGGATAAAGGGAAATGGACAACGGGGTTTTAATGATGAAGACATTCCTAAAGATGAGGAGAAACGTAAACTGTTTGAAGTGGGCAAAGATTTGCTTTTCGAAAATGAATATTATGAAATCGGAATGGATCATTTTGCATTAAAAAGCGATAGCCTTTATGATTCATTTGTAAAGGGAAAATTACACCGCAATTTTATGGGTTACAGCTCTTCTAAAACCCAATTGATGATAGGATTGGGTGTATCATCTATAAGCGATAGCTGGTATAGTTTTGCTCAAAATGTAAAAGAAATAGAAGAGTATTATAAACTACTAAAAAAAGATAAATTACCTATTTTTAGGGGGCACTTATTAACCGAAGAAGACCTGATTATTAGAAAGCATATTTTGAATTTAATGTGTCATTTTGAAACATCTTGGCAAGATAAAGCCAATTATTTTGAAGAAGTTCCTGAAATCATTATCCAATTGAAAGAAATGGAAAAAGATGGTTTGGTTAGAATTGAAAAAAACGGCATTAAAGTGACCAATACCGGAAAACCATTTGTACGTAATATATGCATGGCATTTGACTTGCGCTTGAAAAGAAAAGCTCCTGGTACTAAATTATTTTCAATGACAATCTAAAACAGACAGTAAAAAAATCATCCCACAATGTGGGATGATTTTTTATCTTCTTATAATTGAATATATTTCATCTTTTAAATGTAAAACCTTGACTTTTAACTCCTTTAAATATTCATCAGTGGTTACAACTTCTTCAGATTTAATTAAGGATACTTCGTGTTTTACTTTCAGGTATTCTTCAAATATCTCTTTAAAATGATCATTTTCGTTTATTAATTTCTGAATTTTTTCCTGAACATCAGGAGTGATGTGCAGCTCATCTTGACTTTCCATATTATATAAGAATTAATTAATAATTAATGACAATTTGGACTTGATTGCACAAACAAACTCATGTCTGATGGAGAGATATAAGGAATGCCAAGTCCTAACCCCCTAAAGATAAACAATATTCCGATAATAACAGCAACAAATGGAATAAATTTTTGAATATTATTTCGAGTAGAAATCGTCAAAAATGAGTTAAAGCAAACCACGCTACTCATCACAGGAACGGTTCCTAATCCGAATAAAAACATATAAAAAACTCCAAAAAATTCGTTTTGCATAGCAACAGCACCAAACAAGGCAACATATACCATCCCACAAGGCAAAAAACCATTCAAAAGACCTATAGTAAATAATGACTTATAACTCTTGTTTTTGAACTGTCCTCCCAAAGCCATTTTTATTTTAGAAATCAATTTGAAAACAGGCTTTGAAAAATTGTATTTAGCAACAACTCTCTCAGGAATTAAAACTAATGCAATCATTGAAATACCAATAAATATTGACATTTTTTGTTGGAATCCAGCCAAGTACAAACCTCTTCCCAGCAATCCGAAAATTAAACCTATGGTCGAATAAGCAGTCAATCGACCTAAATGATAGGTTACGATTTGTGCTGCTTTTTTAGATTGATTTTGCCTATCTACAGGTAACATCATAGCAATTGGACCGCACATTCCGATACAATGAAAACTACTAATTAAACCGAATATCAAAGCCGTGTATAACATTTTTAAGGACAAAGTTAGGATTAGAAATTTAAAAGGTTAAAAAGTTTAAGTGTAAACAATCTGAAATTTGCAATCAGAAATGAGTTACTACCAATATTTTCGTCTCAAAACTCAACTCTTATTCAATGTAAGTTGTCTCTTTTGTAAGATATTGTTTCCCCTGATATTGCCATTCCATATTGATATCCCAACGACCTCCTAAAAGCTTTTCTTTAGGTACATTTATAGTTGAACTAGATAAGGAAATAGGAACTACAAAATCAAACTTTTTGTTAGATGGTCTGTAAAAATAAATTTTACCTTTAATTTCTTTTGGAATAAAAACATCTGGAAATACTATTGTAATTCCATCTGAAGTATTAGAAATAATGGGTTTTTGCTTTAAATCTTGAGCATTTTGAACCCGAATCATCTCATCATCAAATTTTGCATCATGTTTGTAATACTCTTCAATTACCAATTCGTTGTCATATTTTGGATTGGATTGCACCTTAATGATAAAATATAAAATAAACGAAATAAAAAATGCAAAAGCTATTACGATGCCAGTTCCCCAATTAATTTTCATATATGTAAATTTTGATTTTTCAGCGGTCATATATGGTATGCTTCGCCAGTTCGACTCTGTCTCGGGTCGCCTTTTACTTAGTGGTGTTTGCTTCACTGTGTTTATAATTTTTATATGTGTTCAGCGAATTTCATTTGCTTACGCAAACTTGTTGTTAATGGGGGTTTCATACTGATGTATTGTTTAAAAAAAATTACTTTTAATCAAAACTTCTTGGACTCAAAAAACTTGTTTTACTAGTCTCAATTTTTTTGTTACCCTCAAAAACTTCTATCTCAATTTTTGTTTTATCAGAATCCAATAAATATTTATTAATTTCGATAAATACAGTGCCACTTTTCATACCTTGTTTAGGCACTTTCAAATCTTGTTTCCCAACAACTTTTAATGTTCCTTTTATACCCACTAATTTAAAATGAATGTTATTAAAATCATTGTTAGTCTTATTGATTACCTTAAAAGTGTAAATATTACTTATATTTTCACCTTTGTGTTGGAACAATTGTCCGGGCAATCTCAAAAATACAGCTTCAACATCGGTGCGTAGAAACAATAACCCAGCCAATATACCTATCAAAACAAACAATACAGCTGAATAGCCTTTCATTCTAGCGGTAAATTTAAACTTAGATTTTTTTTCGATTTCATCTTCCGAAGCATAGCGAATAAGCCCTTTAGGTAAACCTAAGCTTTCCATAATTACATCACATTCATCGATACAAGCTGTACAATTAATGCATTCTAGTTGAGTCCCGTTTCGAATGTCAATTCCCGTTGGGCAAACGTGAACACATTGTTTGCAATCAATGCAATCTCCCTTTCCAGATGCGGCTCTGTCTTCTTGTTTCTTGAATTTGGCTCTTCCCTCTTGTTTTTCACCTCGAACAAAATCATAAGCTACATTGATGGATTTGTTGTCCAATAATACCCCTTGCAGCCTTCCATATGGACAAGCAATAATACAAACTTGTTCTCTAAACCAAGCAAAAATAAAATAAAAAATTCCAGTAAAAATGAACAAAGATATTAAAGTACTGATATGATTTTCTGGTCCTTCTGAAATCATTTTAAGCAATTCGTCACTACTAATAAGATAAGCAAGGAATACATTGGCAATAAAAAAAGAAATGATCAAAAAAAGGAACCATTTTAGGACTTTCTTTCTTATTTTTTCAACATTCCATTCTTGTTTTTTTAGACGAATTTGAGCCCCTCTATCTCCTTCAATCCAGTATTCGATTCTGCGAAAAACCATTTCAAGGAAGATGGTTTGTGGACAAATCCATCCACAAAATATGCGTCCAAAAATTACAGTAAATAGGATAACGAAAACAACCCCAACAATCATCGAAATGACAAAAAGATAAAAATCCTGAGGCCAAAATGGAAATCCAAAAATATTGAATCTTCTTTCCAACACATTAAACATCATAAATTGATTACCATCAATCTTGACAAAAGGGTTTGCAACCAATATAATTAATAGAAAATAACTGACACACTTTCGGTAATCATAAAATTTTCCAGAAGGTTTTTTAGGAAAAATAAATTTCCTTTTTCCTTTTTCATCAATCGTTCCTATTGTGTCTCTAAAAGCTTCGTCTGGTAATTTTGACATTGTAAAAAATTTAAATAAAATAAAATTAAAGTATGGAATTCATTTGCTTTGAAACTTAAGTTACATTACTTCAAAAAGAATTGATTTAATTTTTATAAAAACTGTATATGATGTTTAGTTCGATACTAACTTTTTGAGAAACTGATTATCATATTAATTTAAAATTATAAATATTTTTACAAAAAAAACAAATCCTGAAATAATTCAGGATCTGTTAGCTTTATACTTAACATTTAAAATTATTTTACAACAGTACTATCCGAAGTAACTGGAGCAGCTGCTGCAGTCATTGGAGCATTTGTATCAACCCAAACTTCACCTTCAGGCGCTTTAGGATCTTTGGGATTTGACCCTTTCAAAGACAAAACATAACTGGCAACTTCTTGCATTTGTTTTGGTTTTAATGTTCCTTTCCAAGAAATCATCCCTTTTCCATCACGTCCACCATTCATTAGAGTAAGAAAAACATTTTTTATTCCACCACCCAAAATCCATTGATCATCCGTTAAGTTAGGTCCAATTTGTCCACCAGCATCAGCTCTGTGACAAGCTACACAATTGGTAGTATAAATGGCTTTTCCAGCAGCTAAGTCAGCTGCATCTGTAAGCAAAGTAACCGTGTTTTCGTCCATCAAATCAGGAGTTGTTTTTTTGTATTCAGCTATATCAATTTGGGCTTGAGCCAATTCTTTTTTCAACTCCATTTCTTGATCATCACCTCCCATTATTTCAAAACGAAACAAATAAACTACAGAAAAAATAATACAGATATAAAACAAATAGACCCACCATGGTGGTAAATTATTGTCTAATTCTTTGATTCCATCATAATCATGGTCTAATAACAATTCGCCTTCACCGTCAGTTTGTTTAGGCTTGATTAAGAAATTCAAAATACTATTAAAAATTGCACTATCTTTGAACCCAATAGAATTAGTTTCTGCTAATTTGGCTTTTTGCTCCTCAGTCATTAAATAATATGTGATAGTATCGACAGCGTTTACAGTAACTTCTATTGCTATCAATAAAAAAAGAAATACTACTAAAAAGAGAGCAACCATTGGAAATTTTATAAATGCTGGTTGATCTCCAGTGTCGATGAAATATTCCATAGCAGCAAATACTGCAAAGAAAATAACAAGAACTCTTATATATGAAGGAATTATTTTTTTCATTTTACATCTATTTTGAAAATTATAAATTTATTGTTTTTAATCTTTTAAAGGAATTTGACTCAATTCGTCAATTTTAGCTTTTTTATAGGACAATACCCAAATGGCTAATCCTACAAAAAAAGAAAAGAAAATTAGTAGAGATAGTACTGGAAATATCGCCACGCCAGTGATGGTCTCCATATTGTGTTTAATTTGCTCGAACATATTTACTATTTATTACTATTTGCTTTAACTTTAATGTCTGTTCCAAGTCTTTGTATATAAGCAATTAATGCTACAATTTCTCTTTCATTCATTGGGACAAATTGATCTCCTCTTGCAATAGCTTTTTTCTTGCTTTCGTCATAACTTTTTACAAAATCAGGATCCGATTTTAAACTTTCTTCAATTTTCATTGCTTGGTCTCTCAAGTCTTTTGGTCCATTGGCAATTTGTTCATCCGTATAAGGAACACCTAAAGTTCTCATCGCTTCCATTTTCTTTTGAGTCATAGAGACATCCATGGCTTTATTATTGAACAACCACTTATAACCTGGCATGATAGAACCCGCTGAAGTACTTTGCGGATTCCACATATGATTAAAATGCCAATTGTGATTGTACTTACCTCCTACTCGCAATAAATCTGGACCTGTACGTTTTGACCCCCAAAGAAATGGGTGATCGTACACAAATTCACCTGCTTTACCCTGTGGTCCATAACGTTCCACTTCATTACGGAAAGGTCGAACCATTTGAGAGTGACAGCCTACACAGCCTTCACGTATGTATAAATCACGACCTTCTAATTCTAATGGAGTATAAGGTTGAACACTTGCAATAGTGGGAATATTCGATTTAACCATTATAGTGGGAACAATTTGAACAATTCCACCAATTAAAATGGCTATTACCGCAAAAATGGTTAATTGGATAGGCTTTCGTTCTAACCAAGCATGGTATTTTTCACCTTTTAATCTCCCTGCACTAATTGTTTTTAATTCTTGTGCTTCCGCTAATTCGTCTTCGATGGTTTCTCCCGCCCTCACGGTTTGGATAATATTATAAACCAAAACCAACATTCCTATTAAATATAAAGTACCACCAATAGCTCTCATCCAATACATTGGCATAATTTGAGTTACCGTTTCAAGGAAATTACCATAGGTAAGAGTACCATCTGGGTTAAATTGTTTCCACATAGAGGCTTGTGTGAATCCAGCAACATACATTGGAAGCGAATAAAGAATAATACCTAAAGTACCAATCCAAAAGTGGAAATTGGCTAATTTTGTTGAAAATAAAGTAGTTTTAGTCATTCTGGGTATTAACCAATAGATGATACCAAATGCCATAAATCCATTCCAAGCTAAAGCTCCAACGTGAACGTGTGCAATAATCCAATCCGTAAAGTGGGCGATTGCATTTACATTTTTAAGAGATAACATTGGCCCTTCAAAAGTAGCCATACCGTATCCAGTGATAGCCACCACGAAGAATTTCAATACTGGTTCTTCACGAACTTTATCCCAAACGCCTCTTAAAGTTAAAAGTCCGTTGATCATACCTCCCCAAGATGGAGCAATCAGCATCACTGAAAAAACAACTCCTAAATTTTGCGCCCAAGTAGGCAATGCAGTATATAATAAATGGTGAGGTCCAGCCCAAATGTATAAGAAAATCAAAGACCAAAAGTGAACAATAGATAGCCTATATGAATATACGGGTCTGTTGGCTACTTTTGGAACAAAATAATACATCAATCCCAAAAATGGAGTGGTCAAGAAAAAGGCAACAGCATTATGACCATACCACCATTGAACTAAAGCATCCTGAACACCTGCGTAAACAGAGTAACTTTTTGTCATTGAAATAGGTAATTCTAAACTATTGAAAATGTGTAAAACCGCTACTGTAACAAATGTGGCTATATAAAACCAAATAGCAACATACAAATGACGCTCTCTTCGTTTTAAAATTGTTCCTATCATATTCACACCAAAAGCAACCCAAATTAAAGCAATGGCAATATCAATTGGCCATTCTAATTCGGCATATTCTTTGGAAGTGGTATATCCTAAAGGTAAAGAAACTGCAGCAGCTACAATTATTAATTGCCATCCCCAGAAATTCAAATTACTCAAAAAGTCACTAAACATTCTAGCTTTTAGTAATCGCTGTAAGGAATAATAGGTTCCTGCAAACATTGCATTTCCAACGAATGCAAAAATTACAGCATTAGTATGTAAAGGTCTCAACCTGCCAAAACTCAACCACGAAATTCCTTCAGTTAAGTTTGGAAAAAGAAACATAGTAGCCAAAATAAGCCCTACCAACATTCCCACAACACCAAAAACGATGGTTGCGTAAATGAATTTCTTTACAATTTTGTTGTCGTAATAAAACTGTTGCATTTCCATAAATAATGATTGTTAATTGGTTTAAAAATTAAGGTTTTGATTTTTTTTCAGAAAGCTGAATAGATTTATCGCCTATTTTTTTAACGAGTTCATCATCAAAGAGCATTCGAACTGATGGAGTGTAATCATCATCATATTGTCCAGTTTTTACCGCTCTTATAAATGCAATAAAGAAAAAAACAGCAACAATTATGCTGATGGAGATAAGTAAATAAATAACACTCATATAAAATAATTAGTGTAGCAAAAATACTATATCGTTTTATTTCAAATTATGACAAATATCATATTTTTGACTTTTGTAAAATTTACAATAAAATAATTTCATAAATTGTTCTATTTTAGACTTTTTGCATAAAAATTACTGGCAATTGTTACGAAACTAACAATCGTTACAGTACTCAGAGGCATAATTATTGCCGCCACTAGAGGCAATAAATTACCCGTTAGTGCAAATGATAATCCTACTATATTATATAAAATAGAAACTATAAAACTCATTTTGATAGTAATGATTGATTTTTTAGATAATTTTAAAAAATAATTCAATTTTTGAAATTGGCTAGCATCTAAAATTGCATCGCAGGCTGGAGAAAAAACATTGACATTTTCCGAAATTGAAATTCCAATATTACTTTGAGCTAAAGCCCCAGCATCATTAAGACCATCTCCTAACATCATTACATTTTGACCATTTTGCTGCAATTTTTTAATAAATTCCAACTTTTGCTCTGGTTTTTGATTGAAAATCAATTCGGTATTTTGGGGTAAAATAGCTTCTAATGATGTACGTTCTCCTTCATTATCTCCTGACAAAACCTTGATTTGATATGTATAACTCAATTCATTGAAAAGCCTAGCTAAACCTTCTCTATATTGATTGTTGAAAATGTATTTACCATAATAAATTTCATTTATCATGACATAGACTGATGTTTGTTGAATAGTATGACCCTGATTTTTACCAACAAAATCTGCAGAACCTACTTTCACCTGAATTCCATTAATATTGGCTTGAATTCCTTTCCCAGTGAATTCTTCAAAATCAATAATTTTTAACCTTTTGCATTCTGGCAAAAAATCATATAACATGCGACTCAACGGGTGATTGGATGCCCGAAGAACGTTTTTTAAAATCATTAAATTATCTTCTGAAAGTGAAACACCTTCATAAGAAATATTCGATTTTTTATTAGTCGTGATGGTACCCGTTTTATCAAAAACTAGAGTATCAACTTTGGCTAATTGCTCTATGACTAATGCGTTTTTGAGGTAAAATTTCTTTTTCCCTAATATCCGCAAAACATTTCCCATTGTAAATGGAGCTGTCAATGCCAATGCACAAGGGCAAGCCACAATCAGCACTGCTGTAAATACATTAAAAGCAATATTGGTATCAATAAATATCCAATAACCGAATCCTGCAAAAGCAATTATCAATAGTATAGGTGTAAAATAATGACTTATTGTATCAGTAATCGATTTGTGTTTTTGTTCGACATTTTTCTGAAAAACATCGTTACTCCACAATTGGGTCAAGTAGCTTTGTGAAACTGAATGCAATACTTCCACTTCTATTTCTTTCCCAATTTGTTTTCCACCCGCAAAAACTTTATCCCCCGACTTTTTAATAATTGGAATAGCTTCTCCTGTAACAAAGCTATAATCAATTTCTGCTTTTTCAGAAATTAAAATTCCATCGACAGGAATCAATTCTTGGTTTCTGATTAAAAGACGGTTTCCTGTTTTGATATCATAAATAGGAACACTTTCTTCTGAGTTGTTGGCATTGATTCGAGTGATTGCAATTGGGAAATAGGACTTAAAATCTCTTTCGAAACTCAAAAAATCATAGGTTTTGATTTGAAACATTTTACCCAAAAGCATAAAGAAAATTAACCCCGTCAAGCTATCGAAAAATCCAGAACCATAATCCATTACAATATCAAAAGTGCTTCGAATAAAGAAAATAATAATTCCCAAAGCTATTGGAACATCAATATTCAACATTCCAGATTTGATACTTTTATAAGCAGAAACATAATAACCGCTAGCCGAATACAAGAATGAAGGCAATGACAAAGCAAAAATCAACCATCGAAAAAAAGGTTTGTAGGTATCTAACCAAAATTCTTTGACTTCAAAATATTCAGGAAAAGAAAGGAGCATTATATTACCAAAACAAAAGAAAGCCAAACCTAATTTATAAGTCAGACTCCTGTCGAAATTATTTTTACCCGTTTCATAGTTTTCTAAACTGATGTATGGTTCGTAACCAATAGAACTCAATAAATGCACAATGGTTTTTAATGAAACTATCTCAGTATTATACGTAATTCGAACTTTTTTCTCCGGAAAATTTACTTGAGAAGTACTAATCCCTTTTTGCAATTTTTGGAGATTTTCAAGAATCCAAATACACGAACTACAATGAATATGTGGAATATTTAAAGAAACTATAGCCGCTTTATCTTCTTGAAATTCCAAAAGTTTTGATACAATTCCTTCGTTATCCAAGAAATTATATTTCCCTGTACTATCAAGAGGTGTTGCTCCAGGAGATTTTTCGAAATCATAATAGCAAGTCATATCATTAAGACTAAAAATTTCATACACCGTTTTGCAACCATTGCAACAAAATAGTTTCTCGTCAAAAATAATTTCTTCTTTCTTTACAATATCCAATCCACAATGGAAACAATTGTACTCGCTCATAAAATACCCCGTTTTACTGGCCACAAATATAATAGGTGAAAAAATTAAAAATATGATAATTATCATATAATTTCGTAGATTTGTTACTCCAACATAATTTTTTCTTTTATGGGTAAATGTGAACAATGTATTGTAAGAGAATTAAGCTCTCTAAAAGCTTTAAATAAAGAGGAACTAATTAAACTTGCAGAATGCAAAACATCCTATATTATAAAAAAAGGTGAACCTATATTTGAAGAAGGTGATACAGTAAATGGTATATTTTGTATTACAACTGGAGTTTGCAAAATGTCGAAATTAAGCCCGAACGGAAAAGACCAAATCATCAAATTAGTTAAAGCAGGAGAATTAATCGGACAGCGTTCTATGATTAGTGACGAACCTGCTAACTTAAGTGCTGTAGCACTCGAAGATATGGAAGTTTGTTTTATCCCTAAAAATGAGGTTTTGACAATGTTTGATAATAACAATAAGTTTTCTATGAATATGATGAAAACGATTTGTGGTGATTTGAAGGAAACTAGTGAACATATGATTTCTATTTCACAAAAAACCGTTAAAGAACGCTTAGCAGAAACACTAGTTTATCTGGCTGATACATTTGGCAAAAACGAAGATGGTTCTCTTCGAATCCAACTATCACGTGAAGAATTAGCTGGTATGATTGGAACTGCTACAGAAAGCTGTATCCGATTATTATCTGATTTTAATAAAATTGGGCTAATTGGGCTGATTGGAAAAAAAATTGTCATAAAAGACATAGCAAAACTCAAGCGAATCGCTGATATTGTATAATTATATTTTTTTTGCTTCATTCCAAAATACATCCATCTCTGCTAAAGTCATATCCATCAAAGGTTTGCCTAATTCACCCGCTTTGCTTTCTAAATATTGAAATCTTTTGATGAATTTTTTATTAGTTCGTTCCAAAGCATCTTCGGGATTGATGTTTAAAAAACGTGCGTAGTTAATCATCGAAAACAATACGTCCCCAAATTCGGCTTCCATTTTGTCTTGATTTCCTGCTTCAACCTCCTCTTGAAGTTCAGCCAATTCCTCTTGAACTTTGTCCCAAACTTGATGTGGCTCTTCCCAATCGAAACCTACACCTTTTACTTTATCTTGAATTCGGCTTGCCTTGACCAAGGCTGGTAAACTTTTAGGCACACCCTCAAGAACCGATTTATTTCCTTCTTTGAGTTTCAATTTTTCCCAGTTTTGTTTTACTTCTTCCTCGTCTTTTACCACTACATCACTATATATATGTGGGTGACGATGAATGAGTTTTTCGCAAATTTCGTTACACACATCAGCTATATCAAAACCTGTAGTGAGCGAAGTAGAACTATCCTTGGATTCGCTTCCAATTTTGGCATAAAAAACAATATGCAACAACAAATCTCCCAATTCTTTTTTGACTTCATTTAAATCATTATTCAAAATGGCATCGCCCAATTCGTAGGTTTCTTCAATGGTTAAATGTCTTAATGTTTGGATAGTTTGCTTCTTGTCCCAAGGGCATTTTTCTCGCAAATCGTCCATAATATTCAATAATCTTTCAAAAGCTTGGAGTTGATTTTGTTTGGAGCTCATTGTCTTTGGTTTTGTGTAAAAATAAGAAATCCTGTCAGTAAAACATCGTGACAGGATTAAAAATATATTAAAGAAAGATTTTTATGCTTTCTTGGCTTTTGCTTTTTTTGTAGGTTCATTTCGAGCTACAATTTCTTCAACTATGCTTTCTTTGATGACTTCTGCATTCTCAATTTTTGGTTCTTCTTTAGAAACCATCCCTTTGGATTGCAGTAAATTATACCAATTCAAAACTTTCTTGATATCTGATGGATACACTCGCTCTGAATCATATTCAGGAAGAATTTCAGCAAAATATGAAATTAAAGTAGCATTATCTTCTTTATGCGAAATGGCTGGTCCTTCATTTTCTTTGATGGCAATATTACGCATCACCTCTGTCAATGGTTTTTCTTCGTTAATGGTGTAAATTGAAATTTCCGACAATAAACTCACGTTTACTTTCAAATTTACTGATATTTTTTTTCCATCGACTAAAGATTCGACCAAAAATCCTGTACGAGTTTGAACTTTTAGGGAGTATAAACCTGGTTTTCCTGAAATGGATAATATTTTTTCTAAATTCATTTTAAATTATATTTTTTATTGTGTTGTAATTGATATTGCTTTTGAAAGTTTATCTTCCTTTTTTATTGCAAAATTTCATTCTGTAATCGGGTCTGGCTTTACCATCCATAATGTTTTGCAATTTCTTCTTTACTAACTGCCTTTTTAGAGTAGAAATTAAATCGGTAAACAAAATCCCCTCGTTATGATCGTATTCGTGTTGAATGACACGTGCAATTAAACCATCAAATACTTCGGTTTTTTTAATAAATTCTTCGTCACAATATTCTATGGTTATTCTTTCGTGTCTATATACATCCTCATGAACATCAGGAATACTCAGGCAACCTTCATTAAAACTCCACAATTCGCCCTCTTCTTTCAACATTTTTGCATTGATGAAAGTTCTTTTGAAACCATTAAGCTGTTTTTGTTCATCAATTGGCAAATCCGAATCGTCACTAAACGGTGTAGTATCAACCACAAATAAACGAATGTTCAAACCTACCTGTTGAGCTGCAAGTCCAACACCATAAGCATTATACATCGTTTCATACATATTTGCAATAGTTTCTTTCAAATTAGGATAATCTTGAGTAATCTCCTCACCTACTTTTCTCAAAACTGGATCGCCATATCCTACAATTGGTAATATCATTGAATTAGTAATATTAATTGGATGAAATAAAAATATTTAAATCAAAATTGGACGCAAAAGTAATGAAAAATATGGAATAGGAAATAATCGTGTACTCAAAACATTTTTCGAGTCAAATAATCCTGTAGCATTATTGTTGCTGATATTTCATCAATAAGTGCTTTATTTTGGCGTTGTTTTTTGCTTAACCCACTATCTATCATTGATTGAAACGCCATTTTTGATGTAAAACGCTCGTCCACTCGAATGACTTTCATTTCTGGAAAATGATTGGTAAAATGAGTCACAAATCCATTTATGATTAAAGCGCTTTCAGAAGGTTCTCCGTTCATTTGTTTGGGTTCACCAATGAGTACCGCCTCCACTTTTTCTTTGGCAAAATAATCTTTCAAAAAATCGATGGCTGTTGAAGATGGAATGGTCGTCAAACCCGAAGCAATAATTTGTAGTTCGTCAGTAACGGCTATTCCGGTTCGTTTTTGTCCGTAATCTATGGCGAGTATTCTTGGCATTTATAAGGAGTCTTTATATTTTATGAAACCGAAGACAGAAACTATTTTAGTCTCAATATCAACCTCGTAAACAACAACATATCCTTTAAAAACATAATCTCTTATATTTTCATTTTCGAAATATCTTGATTTTTTGAAATGAAATGGTTGTTTCAAATCCTTTTTGATGTTTTTAAGTAAATCTTTCCTGAATTTTAATGCTGCTCGGGGTTTGTCTTTATAAATGTAACGAACTTGGTCTGTCAATGATTTTAGAAATTCATTCGAAATACTAACTATCATATTCCGAAAATGTTTTGTCTAAAATTGCATCAACTTCATCAATCGAATACATCTTTTCAGTACCGCTTTTCAATTTAGTATAAGCGATTTCCAATTTTCTCTTATTTTCATCAAAATCGGGGTCTTCCTGAACAATTTTCAATTCATCCGAAGAAAACGAACTCAATAATTCCAAGATTTTGGCTTTGATGTTGGGCTGAAATTCTAATCTAATGGTCTCCATAATGAATCGATTTAAAGTACAAATATATAACATTTTCCAATCGATTATACTTTTGGCTTTTGCTGAAAAATGGTATATTTGCCAAAAAATTATCAAAAAATGAACGAATTACAATCCATAATAGAACAAGCTTGGGAGAACCGCGCTTTATTGCAAGAAACAAAAACTACTGATGCCATTAGATCAGTTATCGAATTATTGGACTCAGGAAAATTGCGTGTTGCCGAGCCTCTTGGCGATACTTCGACTTCGCTCAGTACAAGTTCTTGGCAAGTAAACGAATGGGCAAAGAAAGCTGTTGTGCTGTATTTCCCAATCCAAAAAATGGAAACATTAGAAGCTGGAATCTTTGAATACAACGACAAAATGTTGCTAAAAAGAGATTATGCCGACAAAGGAGTTCGTGTGGTTCCAGGAGCCTCTGCTCGTTACGGTGCCTTTCTTGCTAGCGGTGTAATTATGATGCCAAGCTATGTAAACATTGGTGCTTATGTAGATTCTGGAACAATGGTCGATACTTGGGCAACCGTAGGAAGTTGTGCCCAAATCGGAAAAGATGTTCACCTTTCTGGTGGAGTTGGAATTGGTGGTGTTTTGGAGCCTTTGCAAGCTGCACCGGTAATTATTGAAGACGGCGCATTCATCGGTTCTCGTTGCATCATTGTTGAAGGTGTTCACGTTGGTAAAGAAGCCGTTCTTGGTGCAAATGTTTGCTTGACCGCTTCCACAAAAATTATCGACGTTACCGGAGAAACTCCTGTAGAAAGAAAAGGATTTGTTCCTGCCCGTTCCGTTGTAATCCCTGGAAGTTATACTAAAAAGTTTGCCGCTGGAGATTTTCAAGTGCCTTGCGCCCTGATTATCGGTACACGTAAACCTTCGACTGATTTGAAAACTTCATTGAATAATGCATTACGTGAATATGATGTAGCGGTTTAAATTTTAATATCCCTATTTATAAAATTCCAAATTCCATTTATCGAATCCATTGGGATTTGGAATTTTTTATTGCATTACTTTCTGCTTTTATTTTGTATTTTAATCAATTTTGCATATTTCACATAGGAAAAAAAAGCCTGAATCAATGAAATAGATAAACCATCTATTCCGTTCAAAAAACCTTTCTTGAAAAAGTAGCATCTAACAAACGCAACAGTTCCATTTAGGACTGGTTTGAAAGCATTTACCCTTTTACCTTGATCAAAAAGTTGTTGTGCATGCCAACCTGAATATTGATTTTTCTTTGCGATTATTTGTTCCAATGAATCCCAGCCATAATGAAGAATATGAATAGGCACTTTCTTTTCGTTTGAAGAAATAATTTTCTGATGAACAATTGAATCTGAAGGTTTAGCCGTTTTTTTATTAAAAAAACGAACTTTATGATCTGGGTACCAGCCTGCAAAATCAATCAATTTATTTGCCAAGAAGTTTTTTACTCTGAAACTAAACGCATCAAAATTGCCAATGAGATATTTTTCATTTAAAATAAAATCTTCAGCATCCTTATCTAGAAATTCATCGGCATCCAAATTAAGAATCCAATCATTTTTACAAAATAGCAATCCATGAGTTCGTTGTGGACCATCGCCCAAAAAAGGTTGCGAAACGACAATAGCTCCTTTTTCTTTAGCTATTATGACGGTTCTATCTTTACTTAATGAATCCACAATAATAACCTCGTCACAAACTTTGAAAAGTGCATCAATACACTTTCCAATCATTTTTTCTTCATTATAAGTAATCACCAGACCACTAATTGCCATTGAAATCGTATTAAATTATTAGCAAAAATATACTTTTTTAAGGAATTGAAATCATTTTGAAAATACTTTGTAATTTAGCACAAAATTCAAAACAATGAAAATTTTAGTCATTCAACAAAAAAGAATTGGTGATGTACTCACCAGTACCATTATAAGTAACAACTTAAAAAAGAAATTCCCGAATTCAGAAGTGGATTATATGTGTTACAGCAATTGTGTAGATGTACTAAAAGAAAACCCAAATATTGACCATATCATTGTTTTACCCGAAACTATTAGAAAATCGTATCCAAAACTATTTCAGTTTATACTCGATATCCGAAAAAAAAAATATGATGTTGTAATTGATGCTTACTGCAAATTGGAAACCAATTTGATTAGTTATATTTCAGGAGCCAAAGATAGAATAACGTATCACAAAGGTTATTCCAATTTTTTTTACAATAACACCTTAGAGAGATTGAAAAACGGTACTAAATCAAAATTAGGATTGGCGATTGAAAATCGTTTGATGCTACTAAAACCATTAATAGAAGAAGAAATTACAGATTACAAACCAAAAGTTTTTTTGACCGAAGCTGAAATTCAAGAAGCTAAAAAATTATTGCAAAAATTGGACATTCAAGTTGGGAAAAAGCCTTTAATTATGTTCGGGATTTTAGGAAGTGAATGGTACAAAACCTATCCTTTAGAAAAAATGGCTAAAATCATTGATTTTACAGTTGAACAACTCAATGCAGACATCATTTTCAATTACATTCCTTCGCAAAAAGAAGAAGCCATAAAAGTATATCATTTTTGTAGGCCTGAAACTCAAAAAAAAATATTTCTCGATTTGTATAGCGAAGGTTTGAGACCCTTTTTGGCTCTACTATCTCAATGTGATATGTTAATTGGTAACGAAGGTGGTGCTGTAAATATGGCTAAGGCATTGAATGTTCCCACATTTTCATTGTTCTCACCATCAGTTGACAAAGAAACTTGGCAAATTTTTGAGAATGAAAAAGAAAACGAATCAATACATCTAAAAGATTTAAAACCTGAGATTTACCAGAAATATGAATCGAAATATATCAAAGAAAATACCTTTGCTTTTTTTGATGAATACCCTTTGGAATTGATATTAGAAAAATTGAAAACTTTTTTTAAAACGAATAATCTGAGTTAAAGATTCCTTTATTTCCAAAATTTAAATTTCTTTTTCAATCTCTTTTTTCGATAAAATCGTTCTTGAAAATCAGCTGTCATTTTCCAAAGTGTTTCAAAAATAAGCTGTTCTGATTCTCCGGAAACTTTGGCATATTCGTTGCTCATCACCGCTACCATTTCTTTGACAGGGGTTAATCGACAAAGGTTTTTCATCCGGATTTCAAAAGACATCGATTCATGAAATTGCATTCTATTCAAATCGACTAAAAAGAAATCGTAGTTGCCTTCAGCATTTTTTTTAATCAAAGTATTGCCTGGAGAATGGTCTAAAAATTCGATTCCTTTTTGGTGCAAATCGAATGAAAACCGTGTAAATTGTCTTAGAATTTTGTCGTGATCAGCTAAATCAGGTATTTCCACTAACTCCCTATATGTCAAATCACTGTCAAGATGTTCACAAACATAATAACTGTCTTTAAGTCCAATAAAATCATAATTTTCAAAATAAGCGATGGGTTGCGGTGTTCCTATCCCTTTTTGCAATAAAGTTGTGGCGTATTCAAAAGAGCGTCTAGCTTTGGATTTTCTGAAATATTTATAGGCTATTTTATTGATAAAATGCGGGATTTTGAAAGATTTTATGTTAATCGTTTTTCCTTGAAAAGGGAACAATTTTATTATATTTCTTTGACCATTACCAAAAAGAACCCCAGTTGAATTAAAGTTTTTTATTATCGATACAAATTCCTTATTTGCATTTTCAAAAATCGGATTAATGGTAAATCTCATCAAAAGTATTTATTTTGTCTGACAAATGTATGTATTGCATTTTAGACTTCAAATTTTTAATGTATTTTTACATAAATATTTGTTTATGAATAAAAATAAGATTTTATTAGAATCTCATAATCTTAACAATCTGGCTACAGGATTAGGTACTTTTAATTTTGATTTGATTAAAGCAATTTCAAATCAGGATATTAATGATTTAGATATTTCTTTGAATGTGGGCAATATTAGTAAGTCTAAGGAGTATTTTGGCAACCAATTCAAATACAAACAATATTTTACTTTTGAGCGTTACCCTTTTTTTTACACCCGAAAAAAATATGATTTATGGCATTCGTTAAATCAAAACACAAAAATTGAACCTTATCACTCAACACCTTATGTGTTAACAGTACACGACGTAAATTTTTATGAAGAAATTTCAAGCAATTACAATCATAAACGAAACAAGTTGTTTATTAAAAAATTAGAACGTGCTAACTCTATTACCTATATTTCCGAATTTGCAAAAAAACAAACGCACCAATATTTTGATATTCCCAACGTGGAAGAAAGCATAATTTACAATGGAAATCCAATTTTTGAATATTTAGACACCTCAAAATGCGTTAATATATTTAGCCCTAACAAGCCTTTTTTATTTACAATTGGCGATTTTGTTGAACGAAAAAACTTTGAATCCATTGTCAAAATGATGCAATTCAACACTGATTTTAATTTAATAATTTCGGGAAATAATGATAAAAAATATGGTGACAAAATAAGAACGATGATTGCAGACTTAAAATTAAAAAACAAGGTTTTTTTAACTGGCAAAATTACCAATATTGAAAAACATTATTATTTAAAAAATTGTACTGCCTTTGTTTTTCCATCGATTAGGGAAGGATTCGGATTACCTCCCATTGAGGCCATGAAGTATAAAAAACCTGTTTTTTTATCAAAACTAACTTCACTTCCCGAAATAGGCTCAGATGCTGCTTTTTATTGGGATGATTTTGATCCTGAAGAGATGAATAAAACCCTACTCCAAGGATTAAATAATTTCGAAAAAAACAGAATCGAAATGGAAAAAAAATTAATAACTAGGGCTGACTTTTTTAGTTGGGATAAATCAGCTATGGCGTACTTAAAAATATATAGAAACCTACTTTATTAGAAATAATTTTCACAGATATGTTCGAAATAGCTGCAATAATAATTAATTACAACACAAGTAAATACACTATCGAATGTATAGAAAGCATCTACAAACAAACGGCAAAAAATTTAAATTTTCAAATTGTAATAGTTGACAATAATTCAAATATTGAAGATTACATTTTACTTGAAAACCAAATCAATTCAAAAATCTACAGCAATTTAAAATTAATAAGAAATGATATAAACACTGGCTTTGGAGGCGGAAATATGTGTGGAGTTGAACATGCTGACGCAAAATACTATGCTTTTATAAACAATGATGTAGTACTACTAAATGACTGCTTTAGTATATTAAAAAAAGAAATGGAAAAAAATCCTTCGATGGGTGTTTGTGGTCCAAAAAACTTCAGTCCAAACGGAAAATTTTTATCAACATTAGATCATTTTGCCTCCTTACCTAAAGAAATTTTTGGCAGAAAAGTGTTAGAATTTATTAATCCTAAGAAATATCCAAACAGACGATTCCCTTACGAAACTATTCAAAAAGGGCAACTTATATCGGGAAGTTTTATGTTTTTGCGCGCTTCTGATTTTAACAAAATTGGAGGCTTCGATACTGCTATCTTTTTATATCACGAAGAAACAGACTTTTGTTTAAGATTACGACAAATAAACAAAGACGCATATTTCGTACCAGAGGCAAACATCATGCATCACCACGGTGCAAGCACAACAAAATCGATACATATAAAAACAGAAATAAAAATCTCACTATTGTATGTCATAAAAAAACACTATGGCTATTTTCAATACAAAGTTTTGTTAACCTATCTACAAATAGTGTACTTTTTCAAGGCTATTTTTATACCCAAAAAAAAATATACTTTTAAAATACTCATTAAGGGAGCCTGTTCAAAATATTCACTAAAGAATAATTATGTCAAAAAGTAATAAAATTAATTCGTTTTTAAAAAAAGTATTTTTTAAAAAGACTATTTCTTCAAAATTTACTGATTTAAAAAATGGCGATAAATACGAATTTAAGAATAAAACAATAGTTTTTGTGTCGTCGCAAATCCCAACTTATGACAAAGATTCAGGATCTAATAGGTTAAAAGAGATTATCAGCATTTATGCAGAATTACATTATAATTGTGTGCTAATTGTGGACAAAATTGATGTAAATGAAAAACATGCACATTTTTTTTTAGAATTAGGAGTTGTTATTTGTGATGTAAATAAAAACAAAAGCCGAACAATTATATTTTTAAAAACGATCCCTAAAATAGATTATTTTTGGTTTTTTGGACCCAATTCTTTAAAAAGAAATTACTCAATTATTGCTAAAGGATTTCCTTTTTCTAAAAGTATTTATGATATGGTCGATATTCATTTTTTGCGCTATCAACGGGCAATCAAATTAGAACCAAACCGAATTTCTTTAAGAAAAAAATTCAGAAAATATCTTGAGATAGAAACAAAACTAGTCAAGCAGGTCGATTATGTAATTGCAATTTCTACCGTAGAAAAAGAAATTATGAAAGAATATGTCGATGCTACAAAAATACTTTGTATATCAAACATTCATTATCCAAAAATCAAAAAAGAGGAAACTTTATCATTTGATAATAGATCAGACTTGCTTTTTATAGGATCAACACACACACCCAATATAGATGCACTTTACTATTTATATAATGAAATAATGCCTATTGTATGGGAAAAATTACCAGAAATAAATGTAAACATAATTGGCAATATAAACCTTGAGATTTCAGACATCAATCATCCCAATATTAACTTTTTAGGTTATGTTCCAGACATTGAGCCTTTGTTTAAAAGTAATAGGATAATGGTGGCTCCTTTGCGATACGGAGCCGGAGTAAAAGGCAAAATTGGTCAAGCTTTTGAATATTACCTACCTATAATTACCTCATCTATTGGAGCAGAAGGTATGAATCTTATACACAATGAAAACTTATTAGTTGAAGACACAAAAGAAGGTTTTGCAAATGCAATAATTAACTTGTACACTGATAAAATGTTATGGCTAAAACTACAAAATAACTCGGAAAATAGTTTAGAACCTTTTTCAAGAGAGAAAGTAAAAAATGTCATATCGAAATTGTGATCGATAAATTTTAAAATATTAAAAAAAATACAATGCAATTATCTCGAAATATAAAATATTTTTTTAGAAAACGGAGAAAAATAAAAGCTCTAGAGGATACCTATTTGAATTCTAATAGTAAAACTGTGATTAGTGTCGAAAAAAACAAGATCAACTTTAATTCATCTGCGACCCCAAAAGTAACAATAATAATTCCTTTCTACAATCAACTGGATTACACCTATAATTGTTTGAATCATCTTCATACACACTTAAGTGACAAAATAAGTTATGAGATTCTATTGATTGATGATAATAGTTCCGAAAAATGTGACCTTAGCGAAATAAGCGGAATAAGAATTATAAAAAACACTGAAAATATAGGTTTCTTGAAGAATATAAATATTGGAATAAAAGAGTCATTAGGCGAATATATCTACATTTTAAACAATGATACTGAAGTTCAAAAAGGTTTTTTAGAAGAACTTTTTTATGTTTTCGAAAATTTCCCAAATGTTGGTGCTGTAGGCTCAAAACTGATTAATGCAGATGGTTCCTTACAGGAAGCAGGCTCTGTCTTTATGAAAGATTGTACGATTCATCAAATTGTAAGAAAAAAAGAAGTGTACTATCCGCAAGTCAACTATATCTATAAAGTTGACTATTGTTCTGGATGTAGTTTACTGTTTAAAAAACAAAAAGATAATGGTGATTTAAACCTATTTGACGAATATTTTGCTCCAGCTTATTTTGAAGAAACCGATTTTTGCTTCCAAATTAAATACCTTCAAAACAAAGAAGTTTATTACACTCCTTTCTCTGAAGTTATACATTTCAACGGAGTTACATATAATGAACCCAAAAATAATAATGATTCGAAAATTAAACAAAAAGAAGAACTATTCAGGGTAAATCTAGAAAAATTTAAGAAAAAATGGCAACCTCAAATTGATGCAATTCAAGCCACCACTGTTGAAACAAGAATTGAAGAAATATACAATAACAAAGAAGTTGTTTTTTTCTGTAGTATCATTCCAGAATTCGACAAAGATTCTGGTTCCAATAGATTTAAAGAAATAATTCAAGCTTTTATCAAAATAGGTTATAGCGTATCTTTAATCAAAAAGAAAACTTTTGTGGGTGATAATGAATATATAGCATTTTTTCAAAGACTTGGAGTTAATGTTTACTATGAGTATCATAAATCTGTCAATATCGAAAAATATCTAAAAAAGAATAATGCCAATACCACAATTGCTTGGTTTTATAATCCAGAAGTTTTTATAGACTACTATAAAATCGCTAAAAAATGCTTTAAAAAAACAAAACTAGTGTATGATATGATTGATATTCATCATCTAAGATACCTAAGAGCCCTCGAATTAGAACCCAAAAATGAATCGTTTAAAACAAAATATACCAAGTACAAAAAATTAGAAACAATCTCGGCCAAAGAAGCAGACTTAGTGGTAACTATTTCAGATTTAGAAAAAAAATATATGAAACAATTCTGTGAAGAAAACAAGATGATTACCATCTCGAATATTCACGACCTAAAGATTGAAAAAGAAAGCACTTTCCAATTTGAGAAAAGAAAAGATATTCTCTTTATTGGATCTAATCATACCCCAAATATTGACGCCCTATATTATTTATACAACGAAATAATGCCCATAGTCTGGAAATCACTACCCGATTTAACAGTAAATATTATTGGAAACGTAAAAGATGAAATATCTGATATTAACAATTCAAAATTTATTTTTAAAGGGTATGTACCAAATATTGAATACTATTTTTTGTCTAGTAAGTTTATGATAGCGCCACTGCGTTACGGTGCTGGGGTAAAAGGCAAAATTGGACAAGCATTTGAATATCATCTGCCCGTAGTGACAACGCACATCGGAGCAGAGGGAATGCATTTGACACATAAAAAAGATGCATTAATTGCAGATTCAAATGAAGAATTTGCAGCAGCAATAATTGAATTGTATACAAATGAACAACTATGGATTGAATTGCAAAACAATTTGGAAGAAAGTTTAAAACCATTTTCTAAAAAAATACTAGAACAAACTCTTTCCTCTTTGTAAAAAAAAGAAAATAGACTATTAAAAAAAATCTTTTAAACAAATGCAAAACATCAAACAAGAAATCCAAAAATCATTCGAAGTCATCCAACAAGGAGGAATTATACATTATCCAACGGACACCGTCTTGGGTATTGGCAGTGATGCCGCAAATGCTGAAGCGGTTGCCAAAATCTATAAACTCAAAACTATTGCCAAAGACTAAAAAGTGTTAAAACAGTTAAAAAAAAAATTCACTTATAAAAAAGAGGCCACGCATTGCATAAGTTTATGCAAAAAATATTTTTTTAATTACACAAATTCGTGTAATTCAATTTTAAAAGCCCTAAAATTTGTGACAATTCGTGTAATTTGCCCTAGAAAATCTTAAATATTAATGCCCAGTTAAAAAAAATAGGAATTTAAATTATACCAAAAAAAAGACTATTTTTGTACAACTAACATTTAATTATGAATACTGTAAACTTAAATCTATATAAGATATTAAAAACAGATTTTAAGCTATCCGATGCAAAAGCGAAAGAATTTGTTGATGCAATAAGAGAAGAGGTTCAAAACGATATCAAATATGAAAACTCTGATTTTAAAAGTACGGTTAAGGAAGACTTCTTAAAATTGGAATTAAAATTAGAACAAGTAAATACCAAAATAGAATCCATAAAAGGTGAACTGAAAAATGAAATAAAAGAAAGCAAAAACGACATGCTCAAATGGTTTGTTGGAATATTTTTCGCATTGGCACTAATGATTATAGGATTGTATCTTAAAAAATAAACTTAAAAATAAAGCTCATGTAAGTTTGAGAAAAAGATTCATCCCTTTTCTCAAACTTATTTTTTTAAAATTTAGAATTAACGCTAAAGTTTCAATCAAATAGACTAGTACGCTTGATTACAAGTAAATATCTTTTCAGCAAGTAATAAAACTCCATGGACATCAACCAAGAAATCCAAAAAGCATTCGAAGTAATACAAAATGGCGGAATTATACTCTACCCAACAGACACCGTTTGGGGAATTGGTTGCGACGCTACTAATCCAGAAGCGGTTGCTAAAATATACCAACTCAAACAAAGAGACGATTCAAAAAGTATGATCGTTTTGATGAATGGAGAAAAAATGTTGTACAATGTTTTCAAGGACATTCCAGAAGTAGCTTGGCAAATTATAGATTTATCCCAAAAACCAACAACTTTAATACTCGATAATCCAAGAAATGTTGCTACTAATCTAATTGCTGCCGACAAAACTTTGGGAATTCGAATCGTAAAAGAACCTTTCTGTTTCAAATTGATGGAACGAATGAAAAAACCATTGGTTTCCACTTCGGCTAATATCTCGGGACAACCCACTCCTATTACCTTCGCAGCTATTAGCCCTGAAATTATTAATGGTGTGGACTATGTTGTAAATTTGCACCAAGAAAAAATTTCCGAAAAACCATCTACAATCATAAAATTGACGAGCGATTCGCAGGTGAAAGTGATTCGGAAATAGCAAAAACACCGCAGATTCGCAGATTAACTTATTATTTATGAATGATTATTTATACAAAGATAAAACTTATCAAATCATAGGAATCCTATTTGAGGTTCATAAAAATCTTGGAAAAGGATTTTCTGAAATTGTATACAAAGATGCTATCGAATATGAATTTAAACTAAACAACATCGAATTTGAACGTGAAAAAGAGTTTCCAGTAAACTATAAAAACACCATTTTAAATCATAAATTTTATGCTGACTTTGTTGTTTTTAATGAAATAATCCTAGAAATTAAAACAGTTGATTGCTTTAACAGTGCTCATTACAATCAATGCCTAAATTATCTAAAAGTATCGAAGAAAGAATTAGCATTATTAGTTAATTTTAATGCTATATCACTGGAACATAAAAGAATCGCACTTTCAAGAAAATAAAAAAATAATCTGCGAATCTGCGGTCATCAAAATATGAATTACAAATTAGCCTTAAATAGTAAAATATTCAAAGTCATTTCTCAAGCTTCTCAAGAACTTAACATAGAAAGTTATGTTATTGGTGGTTTCGTAAGAGATTTACTCCTTGAAAGAGATTTCAAAAAAGATATTGATATAGTAGCTGTAGGCAGCGGAATTGAATTAGCCCTAAAAGTTTCGGAATTATTTCCCAACAAGCCAAAAGTCCAGGTTTTTAAAAATTATGGAACAGCAATGTTGCGTTTTGGAGATATCGACATCGAATTTGTGGGCGCCCGAAAAGAATCCTATCATTTCGAAAGCCGAAATCCTGTTGTAGAAAACGGAACCTTAGAAGACGACCAAAATCGTCGGGATTTCACTATCAATGCCTTGGCTTTATCATTAAACGCAGGTAATTTTGGTGAATTATTAGACCCTTTCAATGGATTGGAGGATATGAAAAGTAAAATTATAAAAACACCCCTTAATCCTGATATCACTTTTTCGGACGATCCTTTGCGAATGTTGAGAGGAATCCGTTTTGCTAACCAATTGGGATTTGAAATTGAAGAAAGATCCTTGCAATCTATCACCAAAAATGCAGAAAGAATCAACATAATTTCTGGCGAAAGAATTGTAGATGAATTGAATAAAATCCTTTCGACCGACAAACCTTCTATTGGATTTTTATTGTTGTACAAAACCGGGCTGTTAGACCTCATTCTTCCCGAACTAACGGCTTTGAATCAGGTTGAAGAAATTGAAGGACAAACCCATAAAAATAATTTTTATCACACACTAGAAGTGGTTGATAACATTTGCCCAAACACGGATGATGTCTGGCTGCGCTGGTCGGCACTGCTTCACGATATTGGAAAAGCACCAACCAAACGTTTTAACAAAAAACAAGGTTGGACCTTTCATGGTCACGAATTTTTGGGCGGAAAAATGACAAAGAAAATCTTCGAGAGATTGCGAATGCCGTTGAACCACAAAATGAAATTTGTACAAAAAATGGTAATGCTGAGTTCTCGTCCCATTGTTCTGTCAGAGGATATAGTAACCGATTCAGCCATTCGCCGTTTGGTTTTTGATGCTGGTGAAGATGTGGAAAGCCTGATGACTTTGTGCGAAGCTGATATCACTACCAAGAACCCCAATAAATTCAAGAAATACCACCAAAATTTTAAGATTGTCCGCAAGAAAATTGTAGAAGTGGAAGAACGCGACCAGGTTCGTAATTTTCAGCCTCCAATTTCAGGAGAAGAAATTATGGTGATTTTTAATTTGCAACCTTCACGTGAAATTGGAATTCTAAAAGAAGCAGTAAAAGAGGCAATTTTAGAAGGTGAAATCCCAAATGAATATCAGGCTGCTTATGATTTTGTATTGAAAAAAGGAGCTAAATTAGGTTTGACAAAAGTTTAAGCATTGTTTACTCTTCGTTTATCTAAAAAATTCTTAATTTTATAAAAATTTTGATTATGAACATAGTTGAATTAAAATTGGAATTAATGGCCAAAATTATCGCAACTGACGATGTCGCTCTTTTGAACAAAATTCAAGAAATCATAAATGATTATGAAGCCAATTCGGTAGTTAATGAACCGACTACAACTTATGAAAGAATCAGATTTTTTTCGGCCGAAGAGAAACGAAAAATAAATCTTGCCCTCCAACAAGTTAAAAATGGCGAATGTATTTCCGATGAAGAAGCCCAAAAAGAAATTGAAAAATGGTTCGAGGAACAAGAATAGTCTGGGCTCCAAATGCTTTGCAATCAAGAAAATCTATTTTCGCATATTGGAATAAAAGAAATAAATCTGATGTCTACAGTAAAAAACTAAATGTTTTATTTAACGAATCCATCAAACAAGCTTCTTTATAACACGAGACGGGAAAACCTACTGAATTTAAAAATATTAGACTAAAAATCGTCAGCCATTTTGAACTCATTTATGAAGTTTCTGATACCAAAATCACAATTATAGACATCTGGGACACGCGACAAAATCCCCAAGACTTTCCAATAAAATAAAATGAAAAATAAAAATAAATCCGTAATAATCTGGTTGCTTTCAGGTTGCTTCTTATTATTTATAATGGTCGTAGTTGGTGGCATCACTCGTTTGACCAATTCAGGATTATCAATGACCGACTGGCATTTGGTCACCGATACTTTTCCACCGTTAAGTGAAGAAAAATGGTCGCAAGCATTCGAAGAATACAAGAAATTCCCCGAATATCAAAAAATAAATATCCAAAACGATTTCCAACTGGATGATTATAAATTCATCTATTTCTGGGAATGGTTCCACCGCTTTATAGGACGAATCATTGGACTAGTGTTTCTAATTCCTTTTATTTATTTCCTTATCAAAAAACGACTTTCAAGCGAAACCCTAAAAAAATGTGTGGTGCTACTTGGAATGGGTGCCTTTCAAGGATTTTTGGGTTGGTTTATGGTTCGTAGCGGCTTAATTGACAATCCGGACGTAAGTCACTTTAGACTTTCCTTACACTTGACTTTTGC
>JACCDI010970311.1_pt1 | contig 31410 bp, 30 predicted proteins | sample 7442791 | NCBI WGS metagenome assembly JACCDI01 (sample SAMN15323434, study PRJNA562643) | freshwater metagenome | isolation source: river surface water | place: USA:Blue River Watershed | collected 2017-08-15
TCTCCTGCGCATACTGCAGCCCAAAAGATTGGTGCCATTATGGAAGCGCGAAATCATCTGGCTATGAATGCAGCCCCATTGGTGACTTGCGAGGCATTAATGTGCGAGTTGGCCCGAAAGTAAGCGGCTTGTCCCGCCTTTAGTGATGGTCATAACCACCCCTTGTGATGGTGCAGAATTCCACTATGCGCCTTGACCATGTTTCTTATGTGACTTCCCATGACCAGTTAGCTGACACCGTGCAACGCCTTGGGTCGCGCCTTGGTAGCACGTTTGTTGACGGGGGAATTCACCCACGCTTCGGTACTCGTAACTTCACTTGTGCACTTAAAAATGGACAGTACATCGAAGTTGTATGCCCACTCGATCATCCTGCAACAGAGCAGACACCGTGGGGCAAAGCAGTTTCAAAGAAGGCCAGTGAAGGTGGTGGTTGGTTCACCTGGGTGTTCAGCACAAAGGACATTCAGCCGATTGCAGCAAAATTTGGGCGCGAAGCAATTGAAGGTCACCGTACCCGCCCGAACGGAACTGATCTCAAGTGGAAACAAATTGGGGTAAAAGAAATAGTCGATGTTCCTGAGTTTCCATTCTTCATTCAATGGCTTTCCGCAGATCATCCATCACAAGATGGAGCTCCTTTAGCCGAGATTAAAAAGATTGTAATTGCCGACAAGAGTCAACTTTCTGGTTCATGGTTCAAGACAGAAATCATTGATTCATTAGGAGATGTGAATATCGAGTGGGTTGATCCTGCAACCAATGATGAACAATCAGGGCTAGCGGCTGTCCACCTTTTGACGCCTGGAGGCGTTGTAATTCTGGACTAAAGACTGAAAGGAAAGCGACATGATTCCTAGAGAGTGCCAGGTTGTGGTGATTCTGCCCGAAATTTCTCAGTTATTGGCTGGAAAGTTGTATTGGAACTGGAGCTAAGGAAAGATAACCTCTGAGCGTCAAAGCTAAAGGAGCCCGCATGAATAAGAATTCGACTGCTTCGACAGTTCTTGTTACAGGCGCTGATGGGTTTATTGGCTCCCATCTTACGGAGGCTCTTGTCCGCCGGGGATACAACGTGCGAGCATTTGTTTATTACAACTCTTTCAATACTTGGGGTTGGCTGGATCACTGTGCACCAGATGTTAAGGGTCGTTTTGAAGTAGTAGCAGGCGATATCCGTGATCCTCACGGTGTCAAAGTTGCTATGCAAGGTTGCGATACGGTTCTTCACCTGGCAGCCTTGATTGCAATTCCTTTTTCTTATCATTCACCTGATACTTACGTAGACACAAATATAAAGGGAACTCTTAATGTGCTCCAAGCTGCGCGGGAACTTGGTGTGAAAAAGGTTGTACACACTTCAACCAGTGAGGTTTATGGAACCGCACAATACGTTCCAATTAATGAAAGCCACCCCTTACAGGGACAATCCCCATATTCCGCATCCAAGATTGGCGCTGACCAACTTGCGTATTCGTTCTTTACTTCCTTCAATGTTCCAGTCGTTACAGTGCGACCATTTAATACATATGGGCCGCGTCAATCTGCGCGAGCAGTCATTCCAACTATCATCACGCAAATTGCAAAAGGAGCAAAAAAAATTGATTTAGGATCAATTTCACCAACAAGAGATTTCAGTTATGTTGAAGACACCACCAACGGTTTCATCGCGGCACTTGAATCTGACAATGGAATAGGAGAGACAGTAAACTTAGGAACAAATTTCGAAATTTCAATTCGTGATACAGCTGTATTGATTTCAAAACTTATGGAAACAGATGTTCAGTTAGAGTCCACTGCCGAAAGAAGCCGGCCAGAAAAATCTGAAGTAGAGAGACTATGGGCAGATAATTCAAAGGCACGTACACTTTTCGGTTGGTCCCCAGTTTTTAGCGGAATCGAAGGATTCTCCCAAGGTCTAGAAAAGACAATTTCTTGGTTTAGAAATCCACTCAATCTTTCTACTTATAAAGCGGACAAGTACAACATATGACCACTCATCAAGAGATAGAAGACCTAACCCAGGAGTTGATTTCGGCCATTACGTCGGTTACTGGCAGCGAAGCCGTTGCCCTTCATGAACCAGAATTCAATGGAAATGAATGGGATTATGTAAAGGAGTGCCTGGATACAAACTTCGTTTCCTCGGTGGGGAAATTCGTCGATAAGTTTGAACGAGATCTAGAACAATACACAGGATCGAAGCATGCCATTGCTGTCTCCAACGGAACATCGGCTCTACACATCTCTTTACTGCTAGCAGGAGTTGAGCAGGGGGACGAAGTTCTGGTTCCAGCCTTAACATTTGTGGCGACAGCCAACGCAGTTGTCTACTGTGGTGCCGACCCACATTTTGTTGACTCGGAAAAAGAATCATTTGGAATTGATCCAGAAAAATTGAAATCTTATTTGCAAGCAACCACGACATTGATAGCAGGTCAATGCAGAAACCGATTATCGGGAAAAGTTATCCGTGCAATGGTGCCGATGCACACCTTCGGACATCCTTCCAAAATTAAAGAGCTGCTAGAAGTGTGCAAGGAGTTCAATATTTCCATGGTCGAAGATGCGGCAGAGTCTCTAGGTAGTTTTTACTCCGATAAGCACACAGGCACCTTTGGGCTCTTAGGAACCCTGAGTTTCAATGGAAACAAAACCATAACAACTGGTGGTGGAGGAGCGATACTCACAGACAATCCAATCCTGGCAAAAAGAGCCAAACACCTAACAACCACAGCGAAAGTCCCTCACAAGTGGAACTATGTGCATGATGAGATTGGATTCAACTACAGACTTCCTAACTTAAACGCTGCGCTTGGCTGCGCCCAGCTCGAAAACCTTGAATCCAAAATCAGAAGGAAGAGGAGACTCTTCGAGCTCTATCAGGAAGCACTGAGAGAGTTCCAGGATGTCACTTTACTTCGAGAACCAGATAGCGCTCGGAGTAATTACTGGCTTCAGGCCATAGTTCTAGGACCACAAAAGGTGAGCTTGCGAGATGTAATACTTGAGCGAACGAATGAAATTGGAATCTCAACAAGACCTTTGTGGAATCTGATTTCTACCCTCAAGCCTTTCCAACATTTTCCAGCGATGGATGTAAGCCAAGCTAAAGAATTGGTTAACAGAGTAATTAATCTCCCAAGCAGTCCTCAACTGGTTAGAGAACGATCATGACCGCTAAAGAAATAGTCCTAATTGGTGCTGGAGGGCATGCTAAATCGTGTATCGAAGTAATTGAGTCAACAGGTGAGTATTCGATTGCTCAAGTTGTTGGACAGGAGACAGATCTAGGCTTGCATATCCTCGGTCACGAAGTCCGCCATACAGATGCAGACCTTTTAAACCTAAAAGAAAAATATGAATTCGCACTCATCGGCATAGGCCAAATACATAACCCAGAACTAAGAATCAAACTTTTTTTAACTCTCTCTGAAATTGGCTTTAAGTTGCCGACCATAATTTCAAAAACTGCGACAGTTAGTGAATTTGCACAAATTGGCAAAGGATCCATTGTGATGCATGGCGTAATTCTAAATGCTGATTGCGTGATAGGAGAAAATGTAATTCTCAATTCTTCGTCTCTTATCGAACATGATGCCAAAATTGGCGACCATTGCCATGTTGCAACAAGAGTAACCGTAAATGGTGGCACGAAGATTGGTGAAAGGACCTTTCTTGGCAGCGGAACTGTTGTCAGAAATGGGATCGAAATCGGAGATAATTCGTTTGTGGGAATGGGTAGCGTTGTGTCGAAATCACTAGCCGCAAATTCGGTCTACAAGATGGATCTTTAGTATGTCAACGCTAATAATTGCTGAAGCTGGCGTAAATCACAACGGAGATATTCAGCTCGCTAAAAAACTTGTAGAAGTGGCATCTGAAGCAAAAGTAGATGTTGTGAAATTCCAAACTTTCCAAGCGTCAAGTTTGGTAACAATCAATGCAAAAAAAGCTGATTACCAATCAAAGCTATCCCCAGAATCTGATAAGCAATTTGACATGCTACTGAAACTGGAGCTAGATGAAGAGCAACACAAAGAACTTAAGGAGTTAGCCAATACCAGAAACCTTGAGTTTCTATCAACAGGATTTGATATCGAAAGTCTTCAAATGCTCATTTCGCTGGGGATAAGTAGAATAAAGATTCCCTCGGGGGAAATTACCAATCTTCCATACCTGAGATTTATTGCGGCTCAGAAGAAGAAGGTCATTCTCTCAACCGGAATGTCAACCTTGAAAGATATCGAGAATGCCCTATCTGTATTGTTTGCGGGTGGAGTAAACATAGATGACATTACAGTTCTACACTGCACAACTGACTATCCTGCCAAGATGGATGAAGTAAATCTGAATGCCATGGTTTCCATAGGAAAGGAATTTGGCGTGAGTATGGGCTATTCGGATCACACCGAAGGAATTGAGATCTCAATGGCGGCTGTGGCACTTGGGGCAGTTGTTATTGAAAAACATTTCACGTTAGATCGTAATTTGCCAGGTCCTGACCACAAAGCAAGTTTGGAGCCCAGCGAACTTGCTGCGCTAGTTGAAGGAATACGCAATATAGAGTTAGCCATGGGAGATGGGATCAAAAGGCCTATGAAGTCTGAGCTGGCCAATTTAATTGCCGCACGAAAATCGCTTGTTGCCGGTCAAAGAATTCGAAAAGGAGAGTTATTCTCAGCAGACAATGTAACCGTCAAGCGCCCTGGTTCAGGCATCAGTCCGATGGAATGGGATTCGATAATTGGGACGGTGTCAGACAAGAATTATGAAGTAGATGATTTGATTACACAATGAGCAAATTGATTAGCGTAGTTACAGGAAGCCGAGCGGATTTCGGGCTTCTTCAAGGCGTCATTCAAGGAATAGAAAATTCACCAAACCTAGATCTGGAGTTGATTGTTACAGGCTCCCACCTTTCAGAATTTTTTGGAAATACAATAAATGAGATTTCGATTTCGAATTCTACGGGAGTTTTTCAGATTGAGCTCAATCTTGAGCTAGACAATGAATCTCAAGTTGGTTTTGCCGTATCAGAAGTCATTCATCAGATAACCGAACATTATTCAAAGAGAAGCCCTTCAATGTGCTTAGTTCTAGGTGATCGATACGAAATTCTCGGTGCGGCAGTTGCCTGTGCGTCACTAGGAATTCCTCTAGGGCACATACATGGAGGAGAGATAACATCCGGTTCTAGGGATGATCTATACCGTCATGCAATTACTAAACTTGCCTCCCTGCACTTTGTCGCTACCCCTGAATTTCAAGCGCGAGTAATCAGAATGGGTGAGACTCCAGAACGAGTCTTTGTTGTAGGGGGTCTTGGTGTAGATGCAATTAATCGATTAGAAATTCTTACAAAATCAGAGCTAGAAAAACGTTTAAAGATCTCAATTCAACCTAAGTATGCTTTGGTCACTTACCACCCCGATTCCCTCAGCCCACACGATTCACTATCACAGCTATCCACTCTTCTAGAAATAATTTCAAAATTCCCTGATTTCCAATTCTTTATTACTGGTGCTAACGCTGACTATTATGGGATCGAGATTAACTCTCTTTTGAGTGCCATTTCAGCTCAAAGTAATAATTTCTATTTCTTTGAATCCTTAGGGCAACAGATCTACTTATCCTTAGTTCGAGAAGCTCAATTTGTTTTGGGAAATTCATCAAGCGGACTTCTTGAAGTGCCTTCATACGGAGTTCCTACTATCAACATTGGTACGAGGCAGGCAGGAAGGCCGCGAGCTCAAAGTGTGATTGATGTAGAATTAAACGAGCCCTCCATTTATCAGGGAGTTTTACGGGCGACATCTGAGGATTTTCTAAGATCGATTAAGGAAGTTGAGAATCCATATGGAGAACCAGGAGCAGGCACAAGAATTTTAGAAATACTTGAAGTTTTGAACTACACCGAACTTCTACCCAAGAAGTTTTTTGATGCCCGATGAGAGGATAAAGTGACCGCGGATATTTATTGGATGAAGTGCACTCTGGGACCTTCAGCCTCAATCCGTGCGGCGATTGGGAATCTTATAGAAAGTTCAGCGCGCATCGTGCTCGTTGTATCGGAAGATTTGACGCTACTTGGTACGGTTTCAGATGGGGATATTCGGCGAGGGTTGATTAAAGGACTTACCCTGGAATCGCCTATATCAAAAATCTTGCATCCAGATGCGTTAACCGTGAAAGAGAGAACGAATCTAGATCAGGTTCGGAAACTTATGATTGATGCTAGGGTCCAGCAAATTCCCATAGTGAATGATGATTTCAAGTTAGTTGGTTTACACGAGTGGGATAAACTTCTTGCTGGCTCAGTCCAACAAAACCTTTTCGTGATTATGGCTGGTGGCCAAGGCAGGCGCCTTTTGCCACACACCTCGAGAATTCCAAAGCCAATGGTGGAAGTTGATGGAAAGCCAATTCTAGAGCATATTGTTTTGAGAGCTAGGTCAAATGGATTCGTTAGGTTTGTAATTGTGGTTTACCATCTTGCAGAAGTAATTGAGAAATATTTTGGAAATGGTGAGAAACTGGGTGTGGAGATTGTATACATCAAAGAAACTCAGCCGCTAGGCACTGCAGGAGGATTGGCGCTACTTAATCCGATACCAGACTCTCCAATTGTGGTAACTAACGGTGACGTTCTTACGGAAATCAATTATAGGAATCTACTTGATTTCCACGTTGAATCTGGCTCAGGCGCCACTATGGCGGTCAGAGTTTATGAGTCGCAACACCCGTTCGGAGTCGTAAGACTTAAAGGAATCGACATCACAGGTATTGACGAAAAGCCTGTGGTAACTGACTACATTAATGCCGGAGTATATGTCATTGAACCGAGTTTAATTAGTAGAATTCAGAGTGGAATCCCCCTGAGAATGACAGACTTTTTTGACTCGCTAAGTCAAAGTGAAGTGACAACTAAAGCTTATTTGGTTCATGAAAACTGGATAGATATTGGAAACCCAGGGGATTTAGAGCGCGCAAATGAGAGTAGAGGGAAAAATTTATGAATCCGATAAAGCCTCGATGGTGTAGCCGCTGCCTCACAATGTCAACGCGCCCACGAATCTCATTTAACTCGGAAGGCGTATGTAATGCTTGCCTCTGGAATGAGGAGAAAGCTAATCTAGACTGGACTAGAAGACAGCAAGAATTGGAGATGCTACTTTCTAAATACAGATCCTATGGAAAGCGTTTTGATTGTCTAGTCCCGGTAAGTGGGGGAAAGGATGGTTCTTATGTGGCATATCAACTCAAGCACAAGTATGGCATGAACCCCTTGACTGTCACAATCACTCCAGCACTCCCGCTTCCTTTGGGAGAAGAAAATCTTAGGTCATTTGTCGAAAGTGGTTACAACCATATTTCTATAAATCCTGCGTATGAGGCTATGAGACAGCTCAATAGGTATGGGCTTGAGTTGATGGGATTCCCTTACTATGGATGGTTAATCGCGATCCAAGCAGGGGTAATCCGAGTAGCTAAACAATTTAATATAGAGCTGATTTTTTATGGCGAAGATGGCGAAGTGGAGTATGGAGGTACATCTGAAACGGCCAAATCTCCCATTTATGACGTGAATTACATGAAAAAAGTGTATCTCGAAGGTGGGTACGAAAAAGTTTTAGGGGCTTCTTCGGTTAGCCAAGCAGACAAGTATTTCTTCACATTTCCAAGCGATGAGGATCTTAAAGAGAGTTCTATATCAATTACTCACTGGTCCTATTTTGAAAATTGGGATCCGTACAGGAATTATTTGGTTGCGAAGGAACACTGTGGCTTGAAGGAGGCTGACGAGACAAACTCAGGCACCTTTACGAATTTTTCTCAGAATGATCAAGCACTCTATGCGCTTCACACATACTTGATGTATTTAAAATTTGGATTTGGTCGCGCTAATCAAGATGCGTCAATAGAAATTCGCAGAGGTTCCATGAGCAGAGCCCAAGCGGTGAATCTTGTTCGGTTATTTGACGGACACTTTCCGCAAGAGTATCTGACTCTGTACTTGAACTATTTTCAAATAAGTGAAGCAGAATTCTTAGAAATTCTCGATAGGTATGTGAATAGAGATTTGTTCGAGAAAATTGACGAACACTGGGCACCGAAATTTGAAGTGGAATGAGATAAGTGGAAGTTTGCATAATCGATTACGGGTTTGGCAATATTTGGTCTCTACGGAGTGCTATAGATTTCCTAGGTTTCAGAAGCCGGGTTAGTTCAACCCCTAAAGAAATTCTGTGCTCAGAAAAACTGATATTACCCGGAGTTGGTGCGTTCAAATCGGCTATGGCCTCGCTCGAGGAGAAAAGATTAGGAACTGCCATAGTTAGTTCAGTAGTCAATGAAGGAAACAAGATTTTGGGCATATGTCTAGGTATGCAGATTATGGCAGAGGTGGGATTCGAAAACGGCAAAACCAGAGGTTTGGGCCTATTTGAAGGGGAGATAAGACCTATGGATCCTAGCAACGGACTCATAGTGCCCCATATTGGATTTAATGAAGTTGAAGCAAATCCGGAAAGTAAACTTTTTCGAGATGTACCAAAGAATTCTGACTTCTACTTTGTTCATTCATATCAATTGAATTTGCCACCAAAAAATGGAGTTAGCGCATTCACAAACTATGGAAAAACTTTTGTCTCAGCATTTGAATTTGAAAATATCTTTGCAACTCAATTCCACCCAGAAAAAAGCCAAAGTAATGGATTAAAAGTTCTAAAAAATTATTTGGAACTTCCGCATGCTTAAAAAGCGAATCATTTTTACTCTGGTTTACAAAGATGGATATTTCATGCAAAGTAGAAACTTTAGGCTCCAAAAAATTGGAGATTTTGACTGGATTCAAAGAAATTATGATTTCTCTTGGATTTCTCATTATATAGATGAATTATGCATCTTGAATGTAAGTAGAAATTCCAATTCTCATCTGCAGTTTATAGACATGCTAAAAAAGTTAAGTCAAGGGTGTTTTATTCCAATCACAGTGGGAGGAGGAGTTCGGGACTACGCAGGTGCTCGAGATTGCTTTAATTTCGGAGCCGATAAAGTCATTTTGAACAATGCCCTGTTTGATAATCCTGAACTAATTTCTCAAATAGCGATTGACTATGGAAAACAAGCAATAGTTGGTTCAATTGACTTCATTAGAAGCAACACTGACGGACTAAGAATTCAACAAACAGTTAATGGAGAGGGGAGATTTCATGACCCTAGCGAGAAGCTTCAACTCTTTAATCAACTCTCAGTTGGAGAATGGTACTTGAACTCTATAAATCGAGATGGCACAGGACAAGGGCTCGACCTAGCGATCATAGATGAGGTCGTTGGAATACTGGATGCACCTTTGATTATCGCGGGCGGGGTAGGAAATTCCAACCATATTGCTGAAGGACTCGAAAATCGAAGAGTATCTGCAGTCGCGACTGCAAATTTATTGAATTTTATAGGCGATGGATTGAAACAGGCAAGAGTCAATCTTGTGCTCGAAGGACATAATTTAGCAACCTGGTCGGACTTTTCTTGATACCTTCATCCGAGCGTAGGAAAATTAATGAATCCAGCTCTAAACATGGTGGGAGATGTTAATGAAGGTAATCGAGGTTTCTAGAATTCTGATTATCGGAACGGGTGGTATTGCACGTAAACACAATTTGATCGCCAAAAGAATTTTTCCAGAAGCAGATGTTTGTGCATATTCTGAGTCAGGAAACCAAATTGATGGTGTAAGGATGCTCTCAAGTCGCCTAGAGATTGAAAAATTTCTTCCACAAATATCAGTTATTGCGAACCAAACAAGTAAACATTTGGAAATTGCAACCTTCTTAGCAAATCTAAATTCGCATTTGTTGATTGAGAAACCCATTTCGTTTAATTTATCAAATATAGAAGAGCTTCTCGAATACAAGCGTAAAAAACGTTTGAAGATTTTAGTCGGATATAACTTGCAGTACTTAGGATCATTTAACTGCTTGACAGATCTTCTCGAGAAAGAGAAGATTGGCAGAGTCCTAGATGTTCGTATTGAAGTGGGACAAAACCTTGAATCATGGCGACCCAGTCGGGACTATCGAGAGACAGTATCTGCTAACAAAAAAGATGGTGGTGGCGTACTTCGAGAGCTAAGCCATGAGATTAATTATTTGTTGAAATTGTTCGGAATGCCAAGATGGGTATTCGGAAGTATAGCTAAAGTTAGCGACCTTGAGATTGATGTTGAGGACATCGCACATTTAATCCTAGGACTTCAAGGCAAAGATGGCACTGAATTTATGGCTACTTTAAGTTTAGATTTTGTAAGACAGGATAAAACACGCAAATGCATAATTGTTGGAACTCAAGGAACATTAGAGTGGGACATTTTGGCTGGAACAATTAAAGAATCCATAAATCAACCCGGCCAAATTTCTATTTTTGGTGATGAAATTGAGTCTATTTCAGATACATACCTTGCAGAGTGGGAAGACCTGATCGGAGCCATTTCATTAGATAAGGAGCCTCAAGGATCACTTCCCATTGCGATAAAATCTCTGGAGGTCCTACTGGCATGCGAAGAATCTCACCGGACTAACTCGCGAGTTGAATTTAAACCCAAGCAATGGAGCATTTCATGAAAGATGTAGTTTCGTTCATATTCGCTCGGGGGGGCTCAAAAGGCCTAAAGAACAAAAACTCATTAAGTTTTGCAGGAAAACCATTGATTGCATGGACAATTGAACAAGCTCTAGGGCATCCAGAAATAAACAGAGTGCTAGTCTCGACAGATTCAACCGAGATTGCAGAGATATCAAGATCTTTTGGCGCCGAGGTGCCTTTTCTAAGACCACCTGAACTTGCGACAGATTCTTCATCCGAACTTCTATCTTGGAAGCACGCATTGAGATTCCTCCAGAAAGCTGAAGGGAAAGTACCTGAAATTTTTGTTTCACTTCCATGTACAGCGCCGCTTAGATCCCAAGACGACATCACAAGCAACCTAGAGCTCTTGGTTGAGAGCGGGGGTGACTTGGTACTTACGGTAACTCCATCACAGAGAAGTCCCTATTTCAACATGGTTCATCTCCAATCAGACAATAGAACTTCACTTTTATTCGAAAATGGGTCAACTTATATAAGAAGGCAAGATGCACCTCGTACGTATGATATAACGACAGTTGCGTATAGTGGCAAGTCACGTTACATTCTTGAAACAAATGATTTATTGTCTGGAAAGGTTTATGCAAGTATTGTTGATCAAGAGCGAGCAATTGATATTGACACCTCGTTTGACTTTGAAATTGCAGAGTATCTATTCAAGAAGAGTGGAAAGATATGAAACATCCGACTTATGAAGATCTAAGAGGCAAGAACGTCTTGATAACAGGTGGCTACGGCTTCTTAGGAAAATCTTTATGCACTGAGTTTTCAAGTCAGGGTGCCAACTTGATAATTATGGATAAAGTTGCAGCAGATCAGGCTTTTTTGGATGTTTTGCATTCACAAGGGATAAAAACTGAATTCATTCAGGTTGATTTTGAATCTCAAGATAGTCGAACCGACGCAATCTTAAAAATACTGTCTAAGTATTCAAAATTGGATATTCTGATTAACAATGCTGCATTTGTGGGAACAACAGCCGCGCCAGGTTGGGCAGTACCGTTCGCAGAACAATCGGTTGAAACCTGGCGAAAGGCATTAGAAGTAAATCTTACAACGCCCTTTCATTTAGTTCAGGGATTGTTGGGACTTTTACATAAATCAGACAATCCTGTAGTTATTAACTTGGGTTCTATATACGGGTCCCTTGGTCCAGACTGGGAAATGTACGCAGGAACATCAATGGGAAACCCTGCTGCATACGCCGCGTCCAAAGGAGGCCTGATTCAGTTAACACGCTGGCTGGCAACAACTCTTGGGCCAAAGATTCGCGTAAATTGCGTCTCTCCAGGAGGCATAAGCCGAAATCAAGATGAACAATTTGTCAAGAAGTACATAACACGAACTCCATTATCTAGAATGGCACTGGAAGACGACATAGTTAGTGCAATTCTTTTCATGTGTAGCTCTTCTGCCAGTTACATAACTGGAATAAATTTAGAAGTAGATGGCGGTTGGAGTTCATGGTGACCGTACTTAAAGTTCACCAAAAGATTTGTTCCCCAAAAAATCAAGTAATAGGATTTCACAATGAAACTTGGTGAAGATTATGGTTTTAAAGTTCAGTTAACAAGACATAACACTTTTAATAATAAGATTGTGATTATTGACGGCCAAGGAAGATCTGGAAAGAATCTAATCGGAGTATTGCTTTCAAGCATGAATAAAGTTGAAAAAATGAGATTAGATAGTCAAATCGACTATATTCCGAGATATTACTTTTTAGGGAAAATGTCCGAGGATGCTGCTGTGGCCGCGTTAAAGACAGAATTTGATGAAAAATACTATTACAACTGGATTTCCCGTGATGTAAATTTCAGATTCAGCGATTATACGGGGGTATATAAGCAAGCAAACAGATCGAAGTATCTTAAACGGATGTTTCTGCCAGCGGACGAAAAGGCTAGTCTTAGACTTCAAAAGGAACTACCGATATTTCAAGAAATGACCCATGATGGTTTACATGTAGCAAAACTCTACTTTAAGGCCTTGGGAATCAACCGGCTAAAAATGATTCATGTCTTTCGAGACCCGATAGAAAATATTTTGGAGCAAAATAAAAGAGGTTTTGGTTCTAGAATTGGAAACGATCCGAGAGAGCTTCAGCTTTCATACCTGTACAAGGGAGAGCCTGTTCCGATTATTGCACTTGGACATGAAGAAACTTACATAAGTGCTGAGCCACTAGAGAGATTAGTTCTCATGGTGGACTTGATGTTCAGAAGAAACTTGGAGGGATATTCAGATCTCTCGCTAGATGAGAGAAAGAACATTCTCTATATCGATTTTGAAGAATTTATTCAGTCTCCCATGAAGGATCTTTTAAGACTGGAGGACTTCATTGGTGAGAAATTCACAAAAAAATCCAGACGGATATTAAGACGTGAGAATTGCCCTAGGAAGTTAACCGCCAGAAGAAGAGTTGAGCGAATTCAGGAAATTGAATGTGGCTTGCGTCCACAATATCGTGAGAGATTTCGACGTTTACTAGTGGATTATGATGCCCACCCTTGGCTGGACTGGTGATGGGATGAACACTATTGTGAGGTTATGAACAATAGTCAACTTCCAACTGTCTACATTGGCATGAGCGCTGATCTCGTACATCCAGGACACTTAAATATTATTGCCGAAGCAGCGAAAATTGGATCAGTCATGGTTGGTCTCCTGACGGATCAAGCCATTGCAAGTTACAAGAGACTTCCATATATGAAGTTTGAAGATCGTTACAAAGTCATTTCTAACATAAAAGGAGTGGATACGGTTGTTGCGCAAGAATCCTTGGACTACACCACTAATCTTGAGAAGTATAGGCCAGAGTTCGTTGTACATGGAGATGATTGGCGCGAGGGAGTACAACGACATACACGGCAAAAAGTGATTGATACGCTGGAGAAGTGGGGCGGGAAGCTGGTTGAAATACCTTATACCGGGGGAGTGTCATCAACTCAGTTTAATAGAGCTCTCAAAGAGCTTGGCACAACACCTGACCTTAGGCGGGGAAACCTCCGTAGGCTACTTTCAGCAAAATCTCTAATCCGATTTATGGAATCGCATAGTGGGCTGTCTGGACTGATTGTGGAGAGTACACAAGTCACTGTAGATGGAAAAGTAATTGAATTTGATGGAATGTGGAGTAGTAGCCTTACAGATTCAACACTCAAGGGTAAACCAGATATTGAGGCGGTTGATGTTACAAGTCGCGTTACCTCTCTTAATGATATTTTGGAGGTAACCACAAAGCCTGTTATTTTTGATGCAGACACTGGTGGTAAAATAGAGCACCTTCAATTCACTGTACGTACTCTTGAAAGACTCGGAGTGTCAGCAATGGTGATTGAAGATAAGGTAGGTCTCAAGAAAAACTCACTACTAGGTAATGATGTAGAACAAACTCAAGACAGTGTTAAAGGTTTTTCTGAGAAGATTCGAGCATGCAAGTCCTCACAGGTGAGTGACGACTTCATGGTAATAGCAAGGATTGAGAGCCTGATTCTTGACGCAGGGATGGAGGATGCCATACTGAGAGCGCAAGAATATATTTCTGCAGGAGCTGACGCAATTATGATTCATAGCCGACGTAAGTCTCCAGATGAAATTTTTGAATTCTGTGATTTGTATTCTAAATTTTCCGAACGAGTACCGCTCGTAGCCGTGCCATCCAGTTACAACCAAGTAACTGAGAAGGAGTTGGAGAGTCACGGAGTAAACATCGTAATCTATGCGAATCAACTCCTGAGAGCATCTTACCCCGCCATGCGTGAAACTGCCACTTCAATTCTGACATTCGGTCGATCTTTTGAAGCCGATTCCAGTCTACTTCCGATTAGCGCAATCTTAGAACTCATCCCAGGAACAATATGACACATAATCCAGAAGTAATCTTTGACGAAATTAGAGCACTTGGATTTGAATTTTTCTCTGGGGTGCCAGATTCTCTGCTTAAAGAGTTTTGCACAATTCTCACCCAAAAGGTCTCAGCACAGAATCACGTTATCGCTGCGAATGAGGGAAATGCAATCGCTTTGGGGGTGGGAAATTATCTTGCATCAGGAAAACCACCATTCATTTATATGCAGAATTCCGGATTTGGTAATGCAATTAACCCGCTTCTTTCCCTCGCGGACCCTCATGTTTATTCTATTCCAATGCTGATAATGATTGGCTGGAGAGGTGAGCCAGGCTTTAAGGATGAACCTCAGCATATAAAACAAGGTCGAGTTATGAAATCCTTGCTCGAAAGTCTTGAGATTCCATATTTTCTTTTTAGTAAGGACCATTCACTCGGTGAGTTTCGTAAAGCAAAAGAGTTGATGCTTTCAATTAGCGGCCCTGTGGTGATTCTGGTTTCAAAGAATTCCTTTGAACCCTTTGATTTTGATGAAAAGGAACTTGAAAAACCATATCTAACTCGAGAAGATGCGATTAAGGCTGTTGTTGAATCTTTAGATGAAGATTCATGTGTTGTTTCGACCACTGGAATGGCCTCCCGTGAATTGTGGGAGATTCGTCAGCAGGAAAAAAAGGTTCTGACTCGAGATTTTCTCACTGTAGGTTCAATGGGCCACGCTTCCTCAATTGCGCTAGGACTGAATTTGGCACAACCAGATTGGAAAATCGTTTGTCTTGATGGGGATGGTGCTGCACTGATGCATCTTGGAAGTCTTGCTATATCGGGAGTTAACGCCAAGGGCCGCTTCTTGCATGTCGTACTGAATAATGGCGCTCATGACTCTGTTGGAGGACAACCAACTGTTGGTCTAGAGATAGACTTCTGCGGAATAGCAATTTCATGTGGGTACACTCGTGCTTCGAAAGCCACCAATTCGAGGGAAATCAAAGAGAGTATTGAGACTTTCAGCAAAAATTCTGAAAGCTATTTTTTGGAAATAATAGTTAGAAAAGGAAGTCGAAGCAATTTAGGAAGACCGTCAGATGAACCTATTAAAAACAGGGATTCCTTTATGAAATTAATCAAATGAGTTTTTTTGAAAGTCAAATCCAAAAACTTCAACTTAATGTTGATGTTTCATTTGGTTTGGATTCACTCGCACAACTTGTAGCTGAAAAAAAAATTAGAAGCGCAATTCTGATCACAAGCGCTAGTTTTGCTCGTAGAGGAATCGCAGCTCGAATAGTTGAAGAGCTTTCCCCCTTAAAAGTTCACACCTTAGCAAATGTGTCGGCAAACCCTAAAATTGAAGAAATCGAAACACATTTTAGTGAATTTAGTGATCTTAATCCAGATCTGTTAATTGCGCTAGGAGGTGGAAGTGTAATCGACACAGCCAAAGCGTTGTCTAGGCGATTTAGCCTATCTTATAAACAGAGTTTAATGGAACACTTACAACATTCTGAAGCAGTTGCAATGCTTGCTTCAATTCCAATTATTGCAATACCTACAACTTCCGGTACCGGTTCAGAGGTGACACCATTCGCTACAGTGTGGAGTCAAGAATTTTCAAAAAAGTTTTCTGTTACAGGTTTAGATTTGCTTCCCATCAATGTCATCCTGGACCCTAGATTGACGGATTCATTGCCCAAAGAAGTCACACTTTCGTCAGGTCTTGATACTGTTTCGCACGCCTTGGAATCGTTCTGGAACAAGAATCGCTCAGAAGAATCAAGTCGATTGGCTATCGGATCGCTTGAACTATCACTAACTTCATTACCTAAATTAATGAATGATCTGAATGACCCAGATGCACGAGATAGGATGATGCTGTCAAGTTTTTTAGGAGGCTTGGCGATTGCGCAAACTAAGACAGCCATTGCACACGCAATGTCCTATCCTTTAACTGCGATTTTTGGCATACCACACGGCATAGCTTGCAGTTTTGCACTACCCCAAATCTTGGAATTTAATGCGGAAATTTCAACCAAGGAGTTTATCGAACTGGCAAATCGATTAAATTACCAGGGCATCACAGAATTTTCGGATGGGTTACAAGAGCTGCTCAACATTTGTAACGTAGGGGAAGAAGTCTCAAAACACCTCAATGGTAAACATGAGTTGATGGAAGTAATTGATCAAATGCAAGACCCTGCGAGAGCTGGGAATAACCTTAGAGAAGTTACCACTAACGATTTAAGAGGAATACTTGCAGACGCAACCACCAGACTGAACGTGTCTTAAGATTTTATCCTAACACGGAAGTTCACAAGAAAACGGAAAATTCTCACTGCGGTTGAAGGAAGAAAGCGCTCTTTGACAAGCTTTTTTCCATTGAATGTAAAGGTGGAATTTACTAAATTAAAAAACTTCGCATCACTACCGAAATTGCGCAGATACCAGAACCAAGGAATTAGAGATGTTTTGGGAACGTACTTCAATTCTTGGCTAAAAAACTTGTCAAGTTCTTTCTCGTTCCATGCATGTATGCCCCATTTGCGACTTAACCAATGAGGGTTACCCAAGACTAACGTAGGACGCTCTCGAGATATAGATTCAAGTCCAACCGTCGAGCTCCAAACGATATTCAATGCGGAATCCATGATTAACTGGTACGTATCCAAATCAGAATTAGCTGGAATTTCAGTGACATGACTCATTTTTGGAATTTCAGCCCAGTCCAATCCTTGAACTGATAGGTGCTGCCTCTGATCGGAAGTGAACCTGAGGGGGTGATACTTCAAAATCAGTTTCCACCCATGCAAATTTGTGATTCGCTGAAGTTCCATAAAAGCTTCATACTGACTCCGGAACCTTCGGTTGTCTGGGTTGATAAAATTTGGAGAATGCTCATGCTCACTTTGGGCATAAAAAATAGCTGTTTTTGCGGACATATGGAGAGTTTTACCGGATTTTTGAGACTTGAGATAGTTTAGTGAATCCTGATTCGGTCCTTTCTGCAGCCTACAAATCTCCTCAACAATTAAGTCAGACTGCTCCATCGTTGGAGGAAAGTTTTGCCAGAATTCTTCAATCTTTAATTGCCATTCATCTGAGTCGTAAAGTGAATGAATATAGTCCTGAATTCTATTTGGATTGGAACCCCAGTAAACTACCCTCGACGGAATCCCATATTCTTGCGCCAATGATAATGCAGCCGAGGAACCAATTAGTCGATCATTCGTGGTAACGATTAAATCCGGATTGTAATCGACAATCTTCTCTCTCAATCTTTCAATACAGCCTGAGGCATATCTAAAATAATGATTGATGTAAGGCTTGGCTTCTTCGAGGGAAAATGCAGTAGATTTTTTGGCAGAAGCAATGCCAGAGAAAATCAATGCTCCAATGTTTATGCCGTCAGATTGGAAATCGCGAAGTTCTTTAATAGACTGGAAAACTGGAATCTTGATAGATTTCGAAAGTCGCGTATAGGAAACTTCACTTTGTATGTTTAGTTTATCAAAAACACCTTTTACTGCCTTAGCTGTATCTCTATATCTCCATAGCGGCAGATTGTCGCCTAGATTGATTTCAAATTTCCTGCTCTGCCGGCATGAAATATTCACCCAGGTGACGTGATTCGATTTCTCTGAAGCCCTGGCGGCCGCCTCTGCTGTAAGAAAATACGACCAATATGTATTTTGAGGATTCACGACTAAAACTCGAGAATCACCAGAAATCTTATTTTCAAATTCCAATGTTGGCTGAAAAATCATGACACAATCATATAGAAATTTTTGAATATCAATGGTAAACAAGGTGTAAGATTTGAATCTCGGAATAATCAAGTTTTAAGACATCAAAGAGGGATTAGCTTGGATACTAGTGCCATCATTATTTACGTGCATCTGGGATTCAACCCCGCGCCAACTCTTGTAAACATGGCTTTGTCCGCCTCTAAAAATATGAAGGAGGCATCTCTAATATTGATTACAGATCATCCTGAGAATTTTTCAACCTTTCCTGGTGAAATTATCGAGTACTCAACAAAACACCGAACAAAAGAAATTCGGGCATTTGTACAGAGAAACAAAGAGCTGAAAAGCATATCAGGTGGTTATTGGCTTTTTGCATTAGAGAGATTATTTGCGATGCGGCCAATCGCAAAAGGTCTTCCAAAAGATGTGCCAATAATTCATTTTGAATCTGATGTCTATTCATTTTTGAACATTCGAGATGTTTCGGAATTGTCGAGATATTACAAAGGAGTAGCGGTGCCACGGATTGATGCGAATACTGGTATTGCAAGCGTTCTTTTTGCGCGAAATCAAGAATCTCTAGAAAGGGCGCTTTCTAATTTGCTGGAGGTGCTTGCAGGAAATCCCGACATCAAATCTGACATGCACTTGTTGGGGCAAGGACTTAATTTAGGTATCCTTGAAGAATTATGGTCCACACCAAACCCCAGCACCAGATTAGGCCGACCCCCCATTCTCCTTGATGGCGCAGAAATTGGGCAGTATTTCTTTGGAGCCGACCCTTTGCATACCGGAGGGGTGCTAAAGACAGGCTTTATTACACCTGGCTCTCAAATAAAGTTTGATGAAATGAAATTCTCGTTAACTGAATCACCAAAATCATTGTATGTCAACACTGGTATTGAAATGTTCAAAATCGGATGCCTTCATAATCATGCCAAGAGAAATTTAGAAACCCCAGAGAATGATTCAGAAACTTGGGATCGATTTTTGCAAGAAGCAAATGGCACCATGCCAAGGATTACTGAGATAGCACCACCGGACTTGATCCACACAAAAAGAGTTTCATTGCTAAATCGCTTTAGAAGGGCTCGAAATATGAACAAGAATTTACTTAAATACATAGTTGAGAAAATTTTTCACTAGTCTTGAACTAAGAGGTCTCTGATAATCAATTTGAGCGTTCTCAAATTGATCTTGTATGGGCCACGGGTAACACCTTCTTTGCTGAAGATTCTTGAGTAGCCGATAACTTTAAAGTGTTCCAATTCGAGTGCCTTAGCAAAATATTCGTACTCCAATGAGTTTCTCTCCAATGGGCCTCGAATTTCTATGACTTTGGCATTAGTAGGAAGAAGTAGCATGTGGGCGAGACCCGCTCCGTACTCACCAACAATGATCTCGGAATCGCAGAAAATAGATCGAGCTTGGTCAAGCGAGATGTCTCCCACATAGTGTGTCGTGAACTCAAAATCTTTCTCTAACATTCTTTGTACCTTATTGGCATTGAGTAGAGGGCGAAATAACCCAGATTCTCGGCGAATTAGGACCCTATTGGACTGTCCGGAACCAATTCTGTGACCTATATTTAGTCTTTGTCTTGCAAACTGGTAAGCACTCTTGTCGTACAGTAACTCAGCTCCTTTAGCGTTACCGGCGATGGCTTCCAAAAGATAATTCTGAAAAAAAGGAAAGTACAGCTCGCAGACCTCTACCCCTTCTGATTCCCCGACTTCAATCAACTCACAGCCTGAGAGTACTGCAATCAATTTCTTGATTTCACGACTAAGATTTTTATTCACTAAAAGAGGAATTTGTTCATCGAGCCCCATAGAATTTAATGCGCTCAATTTTTGTAAATCTTCTATTGCAAAATGCATGATGTTGTTTATGCCACCAATAAAAATGGCCCTCTTCAGGGGTGGTAAATAATTGGTGGGCAAAGGCGAAATCAGTTTCCCGTTTGAGACGGAATAAAGATAGCTCGGCCAATGGTTGCCTGGACTTCCCCAGGAAGGTTCCTTTAGAGAATCGGAAAAAAAGAATTCTCCACCTGAATAAACTGAAATTCCATGCATAAATCTGGCATTAGTAATCTTTGTAAACTTAACAAGTTTATTGCCTGTTTCAATTAACACAGATTGGTTAATTGTATGGGCTCGCCCCGCTAAAAGCGCAGGTTTTGGCAGTAGATCAGAGGGATTTTTCGCCCATTGCAAAGTTGGGAAGTGACTCTTTTTGAATCGGATCACGCACTGTGCGATTTCATTCTGTGTTGCATCTGGGGAAACTGGCAGACAAAAACTTTTATCTAAAAGAGCACCGCTGATTAATAGTAGATCATACTTGAACCAATTTCTTACTCGTTCGTACTCGGTGTCAATTTGATTCGGCCTTAAATCAAATCCAAGTCTGATAACGTCTTTAGAAATAAAAATTCTGAGTGGGGTTGTATCGTAGAATTCTAAGATGTCCAGCTGAGAATTATACTCAACCTCTTCTTCAACATTAATCTTCAGAGTAATACTCTTCCAACTGAATGGCAATAACAGTTTCGGATTCTTTGAACCATCAATTGCAATCCGGCGCAGTCTTTTTGATGCCTTCATTCTAAATATTGGGTCTAATGAGTCTACTTCTGGAACGAAAGGAATTATCGGAGGAAGAAATCTATGATAAACAACTTCTAGTCTATTTGCCTTGGAAAGCAGTAATAATCTCTTGATATGTTTACGCCGCGCAATACCGGTGACAACTATTTGGGTCATAGATTGTCTGATAAATGAGACAGAGACAAACCGTACAGACTTGCCCCGTAAGACCTAGAATTATCACGAAGTTGTTCTAAATCAATCCATTCTTTTCGATATGCCACTTCATCAGGTGAACCAATCAACATGCCCTGTCTGGACTGAACTACTCTTACTAATTCAGAGGCCATGAATAAATCATCAATGGTTCCGGTATCCATCCAGGCTACTCCGCGATCAAGAATTGAGTACGTGAGAGAATCATCTTCCATATACTGTGTAAGCAGTTCGGTAATCTCCAGCTCACCCCTCGAAGATTTTTTGAGTTTGTTAACTCGCTCCACAACGGTTTCATCCACATGGTAGATACCAGGAATAGCCAAACCGCGACCCAACCCCTGAGGTTTTTCTACTATTGAAGTCAACGCTCCTTTGTCATCTAGATTTAGCACTCCAAACTGCGAGGCATCCTTTACTAGGTATCCGTATATATGATTTCTAAAGTTCAGTGCATTTTCATACAACTTCTTGCCAAGTTGGCTTCCGTATAAGACATTATCGCCCAAAATTAATGTCGATTTTTTCCCTTCGATTACATCCTTTGCAATAAGAAAAGCCTCAGGAAGTCCATTTGGATTCTCCTGAACACGAAAATGGAATTTGACTCCCCATCTGCGACCATCTCCGAGCAGTTCTTTGTAAGAATCAATGTCTCTGAGGGTGCAGATAATGACTATAACTTTGAAGTTTGCAGCCATCAGGAGCGAAATGGGGTAGAAAATCATCGGTTTGTCATAAACTGGCAAAAGCTGCTTGGAAGTGACTTTTGTAATTGGGCCTAACCTAGAACCAACGCCTCCTGCAAGAATTATTCCAACCATGGTGGCATAGTAATACCCATGCCAGTTGAAAAGTTGACAGATTTCTCCAGTGGTCCAGTATTAATTGAGGGACCAATATTTCAAGATTCTCGTGGAGAGTTCCGAACAATATTTGCCGAATCCTTGGTCCAATTAGCGCATCAAGGAGTGCCTAAATTTTCTCAGACCAACCTAATCAGAGGGGAATACGGATCGTTGAGAGGATTTCACTCAGGTTCATCCCAAAGTAACCATTGGAAGGCAGTAACTTGCGTGCAAGGTGAGGTATTGGAGGCTTTTTTGGATCTCCGAACTGAAAGTCTAACCTTTGGGCAAGTACGAACATATAATGCAACTGGTCTAAAAAATGAAACGATTCTCATCCCACCGGGGTTCGGTCATGGAATGCAAAGCATCTCACCGAATACCATCTCAATTTATACAACCAATGTGGAATATAGAAACCAAGATGAAATTGATGTGAATCCAATGAGTGAGGAATTTACAAAATTGTGGAATGTTCCCCCAATCCTGAGTGACCGAGATAAAAATTCTCAAACTTTGAGCAAATTGATGAGCGAATTAGAGTGAAGAAATATATCTACCTTTGTCTCCGGGGTGGAATCGGAAACCAACTTTTTTCCCTATGTGCGGGTAGCGTAATTGCTAATATTACTAGATGCAACGTCTTGGTAGACTTTAGAAATATCAGCCCCAGAGGTTCCTCGATAAAAGATTTTGACATATCGTGGACAAAGTCGAATGCAAAAGTTAATTATGGCAATTCTCGTGATAAGACTCCATTGGGATTGTTGTTTCTTCAAGTAAGAATCTTTTACAAAATAATTGCAAAAATAAAGAAGAACTATTCGTATATTCCCAGAAGCATCTCGGAAATCGACGAAGGAGAGAATATCAAGACTAATAGACCTCTTGTTCTAGATGCTCATTACGAAAATCTTGTTTTCCCAAAAATTGTGTCACTCATGAATTCTAAAATTCTAATTGAAGTAGCTCATGAGACCCCAAATTTCATGAGATTCAAGGAATTCTTGGCCAAGAGTAGTGTGATTCAAATCGGGGTCCATGTTAGAAAAGGAGACTTTGCAACATGGCAAGGAGGCTCACATTTACTGCCAACAAGTTATTACGAAAATGCAATTAAGAAAGCAACACTAGACCTGAATGAGTATAAAATCTGGATCTTCACAGATGAATCGGACTCAGTAGAAGAAATCCTAAACTTGGATATAAATGCTGCGAAATTCTCATCCTTTTTTGCATTAACTGATAGTGAAGAACTTTTAGCTTTTAGTTCAATGGATAAGTTGATTATTTCGAAAAGCACCTATAGCCAGTGGGGCGCAATCATTTCTAACGGTGATGTTTACTTCCCAAGCGGATCACAAAGTATGGAAGAATGGACAGAAGTAGCTATTTACTAAGAATTTGGAATGCTTTGTAACGAGATTGTAGACTTTCACCACGACGTTTTTTGGGAAATCTAAACCAATCTCCAAATATTGAAAAAAAGTAAGTTAACACATTTTTTGAAGTAATCCCATATATTCTTTTCTCAAAGAGCATATTACTTTTTTTGGCAACTTGCATCCGGTTGCTACTTTCGAAACTGTGCTCTGCAGGAAGATTCTCTATTGCCCGATACGTGTGCCATGACTTGTGATTAGTATGTTCAGCGACACTATCAATGCCAACATTTGAAACCAAGTTCACAGGCGGCAGCAGACAATATTTTTGATTAAATCTCATTTGCACCGCAAGTGGGACTGCCCATGAATTGAGAATTCCTAAGTTTACTCGTCGAAGCCCAACCTTCCAATATCCACGGACCGACCATTTTGCTGAAGTTTTGTCAGAAAAGGTTACAGAAGTGATTGCATCTCTTATTTCTGGCCATCTGTTCGCCCAAGTAGCCCAACCCCAAATCATGGGATATGTGCTCCATGAATTGCTCGTACTACTAACGATGTAATCATCAAAACGATTTCCAGAAATTATCCAAACTTCTCGATCAGCTTCAAATCGCGTCAATGCCTCGCTACAATAAACAACAAAATCACTTTCGAAATACAAATCGTCTTCAATGACGAGACCCAGTTCTTCCTGGGAGAAAAACCAATCCAGAGCTGTAAGCACAGCAAGAGCTAATCCTAGGTTCCTTTCAGGACGCAAAACCTTTAGGTCCAAAGAATTTTCAACACAAAAATCGTGCACGAAATCTAGTATCGACGCAGCCTTTTTGACGTCTTCGTCGCTTCTTGGACCATCAATCGATAAGTAAATCCTAGAAATCCCTCCATCGCGCAATGATTTAAGAATTTTATGCAAATTGTCTTGTCTTCGAAATGCAAGAATTAGTGCTCCAGGGATCTGAGTTGAGACTTTCGAACCTGATGACATGTTCTCACTCCCCCTGCAATTTTGTGGCTAAACTAGTCCTCTAGAGCATATTTGTAGAGAGGCTGGTAAAGATGAGTGCAAGAGTACTCGTTCCTGCTGGCGATTTGAGCGGAATCAATTCCAGATTTTTACCTATCGTCAAAGACGTAATCGGCGAAGGCAAACTTATTGGCGGAAGTTACGTTGCTCGGTTTGAAAATCAACTTTTAGATTACGTGGGAACGAGGCATGCCATCAGCGTAGCTTCTGGCATGGATGCCTTGATTCTTGCAATCCAGGCGCTTGATTTTCCAGCAAAATCAGAGATTGCGGTATTGAATTGTGGTGGTGGCTACGCAAGCTTGGCAGTCTTAAGTTGTGGCCATATCCCAGTTTTTTGTGATTCAACTATCACCGATATCCAACTAGACTTTACTGACTTGACTAGGCTTGAAGGTATAAAAGCCGTAATTGTCACACATTTATACGGCCAACTCACAGATATTTCTCAAATACTTGAATGGGCAAAAGAGAAAGACATAAGAGTTATTGAAGACTGTGCTCAAGCTTTCGGTGCAAAAAGAAGTGAGAAGGTTGCAGGGTCTTTTGGCGATATTGGATGTTTTTCTTTTTATCCAACTAAGAATCTTGGTGGTATTGGAGATGGCGGTGCAGTCGTAACAAATTCCGATGTATTAGCAAAAAATATCATTCGTCTCAAGCAATATGGCTGGGAGCAACGATATAATATCCAGTTTAGGAATGGTAGAAACTCAAGGCTTGATGCGATTAATGCGGCAGTTCTTTCTGCAAAAATCATGGAGATAGACTCGATGAATAGCAGAAGAAGAGAGATTTACTCAAGTTATTTGGACGCTGATCCAAATAATGCCCTCTTTCCAAATCAAAAATTGGATTCCAGTAATGTTGTCCATTTAGCAGTAGGTCTATGTTCGAGTCCACGTGAACTGATTGAATTCTTTGCCGAGGCAGGAATTGAAGTAGGTCAGCATTATCCTATTCCGGATTCAATGCAACCGGGTCTCAATTTCTTGAGCGAAAAGCGGACCACCCCAAATGCAAATTGGATTTGCCAGTCTAATGTCACCTTCCCTGTGTACCCACATCTCTCCCAAAATCAGGTCGACCATGTGTCCAAAACTATTTGCGATTGGATAAAGCGTGGGTAATCAATCAAGCAATTTTGAAGATTATGGAATCATAGAAGTTGATCAAGTGAGAGATTCGCGCGGTCTACTCAAAGTCTTACAAAGTTCTAAAATTCCCTTTCCTGTAAGACGTATATTTTGGATTACAGATGTGCCAGAATCTGAAATAAGGGGCAAGCACGGTCATTTCGAAACCCAGCAGTTGCTTTGCGCTATTTCTGGAAGAATTACACTTGAAGTATTCCCACCCTATGCTCACGCATCGTTAAGTTTTAATTTGAGTGAACGAGAAGCATTTTTTCTTCCGCCTGGTCACTGGGTATCCATGATTTTTTCCTCTCCTAGTGACATTCTGATGGTTGCTGCTGATCGTGACTATAATCCGTCAGATGTGTTTTCGGAGCCAATAAAGTGAAGAAATACCTTGTAACGGGGGGTCTTGGATTTATTGGGTCCAACTTCATAAATGTACTTTATAGACAACTTTTAGCACGCGGGGAAGACTTCCAGATTCATTGTATTGATAAGGAGACCTACGCTGCGTCACTCAATAACCTAGAGTTAGAGATCCAAAACTCTACTCGCTTTGTGCTCCACAAACTTGATATATGTAGACCCGAAGTTATTGAATTGATAAGTCAGAATCAATTTGAATTTTGCGCTCATTTTGCCGCGGAAAGTCATGTGGATCGGAGTATTGAAGAGCCTTCTGTTTTCTTGCAAACAAATGTGATGGGCACAACTAATCTTCTCAATGGGTGGAGATGGTTTCAAAGAACAAGATTTCTCCATGTAAGCACTGATGAAGTTTATGGATCTCTCCAGAGTGGAGAAGCACTAGAAGATGATCTTTTAGACCCCAGCTCACCTTACTCAGCCTCAAAAGCTGCCTCTGACCTACTTGTACTTGCGTACATAAGAACTTTTCAAATAGATGCAGTAGTAACGCGATGCACGAATAATTTTGGGCTTAATCAGAACAAAGAGAAACTGATTCCTAAATTGATTTACAACACACTAAATGGGAACACCCTTGTAATCTACTCTGATGGATTAAACATTCGCGAGTGGATTCATGTGAAAGATCATGTGTATGCGCTTTTATCTTTATTGGAGGCAGATAGGCTGGAGAGAAAGGTCTACAATATTGGTTCTGGTGTAAGAAAAACCAATCTTGAGATTGTTGACATCATAAAGAGATTAAGTGGTTTCTTGGATGCCGTAGTCGAACATACGACGGACCGTCCTGGGCATGATTACAGGTATGCAGTAGATTCGAGTCAAATCCGAAAAGAACTTAATTGGAAGCCTGAAAGTAATTTAGAATCAGGAATTGAAGAGCTCATTAATAATTTTAGGTCGAATGGAACGTTTGAAACGTCGCATTAGATGCTTGTAGAATCGAATATACGATGGTTCAAAACGAGATTTCCAGTTGTAAAATGCAAGCGCCTTACAAGCCTCTGAGAGCGATGCTTCATAAGTGTTGTAGATTTCAATTGGGATGGGTGAAACCGCGCTATACGTAGTTCCCATTTTTCTTGCCAACAAGAAACCAAATTGATGAGAGGAGAAATGATAAAAAATCAAAGGAGAGGAATTCACTAGAAACGGCGCCATTTTGGTTATTTCGTAATTTTCATAATTCCAAGGTGCAACTCCTGCGCCAGGATTCTGAATTACGTGTAAGTAACCGCTATATCGCGAAGGCCAATCTTCTAGGTACAGTTGATCTCCGTAAATCAGTTTCCCATCCAAAATCGTGGGCGTAGCTGGACACAACCTAATGCATTCTTTAGCCCACTCGGAGGCACATTCGAGACCTATCTTGTTCGTGGGGAACGAAACCCAGGACACATTGAACTCACCCGAATGTGGGAATTGAGTTTCGAGTCTCACTGAGAAGTTATGCCGAACTATCGAAATACTATTTTGGGGAATTTCCTCCCAAATATGAGTTGGGGAGCTGAAGAAAAACAGATCAGCATCGAGATAAACTACATCTGTGTAGTGGGAATCTACAAGGTTCATTAATAATTCATTTGCAAGTACAGAAGGAAGTGTCCATAGTAATTCTAGGTATTCGCGTGAACCTGCTAACGAATTATAAAGAGTGGCTCCAAGATACTTGCAAATTGAGTAAACCTCGGCTCCGCTTTCTGAGAAGACATTTAGTTGATTCGCAGATAAATCATCAAAATGAAAGAATAAAACTTGTGCTTCTTTATCAAAAGATTTCAATGATCTAATCATGGCTAAAGTTCTAGGGCTAAAGCCACCATCGCTCAACGTGAAATAAACAGGAGAACGGCTGCTAGTCATTTACCAATGATAGACGAAAGGCACATCATTAGACATTTACACTCCCTAGTTTAGTCAGAATCTCAACTACAATAGCAAAATGAATTCCAAAAATATTCGTGTTATTCAGCTAACCGTTGATATATTTTTGAGGCTAGGCTCGTTTCCAGAGATCCCACAAACGAGTCCTAATAAACATGTGCTAACTTGGAGATACAAGGGTGGCTTCAATTGAATACAGATTTATCGGTAATCATTCCTGTCGCTAGGATGGCCGGTAAACTTGGAAAGTTATCAAATTTTCTTGCAACTGTCGAACCTGGTAAAGTTGAGATTGTTGTTATTCTCGATATCTATGACACTGCTACTTCGGAAGAATTGAACAAAATCATTTCTAGGTTTCATTTTCTAGAAATCAAATTTTGTCAAGATTACTATGGCTCTCCAGGCGCAGCCAGAAATGCAGGCCTAGAATTAGCAACGAGCGAGTGGATTTGGTTTTGTGACGCTGATGATGAACCATTCATAGCGCCCGTCTTGCAGACACTAACAACCATTCCAGCAGAAATTGATGCAATCATTTTCAAGTACTCGAAGGTACATGAAGTAAATGGTGCAGAATATTTCAGTTCTGGGAATCACGACCTCATATCGGTGTGTCTAAATCCAGGGCTATGGAGAATTTTGCTCAGGAAGAGAATTATCCACCCATTCAAGTTTCAGAAGTATTCACTCGGCGAGGACCAACTCTTTATCCTAAACATTGGAATCTTTCGCCGAAAGGTACTTTTTGTCAACGAACTTGCCTACAGGTATTCTTTCGGCGGTGAAGGCCACCTAATTGATCGCAGAGACAAAGTTGGTGACCTCTTTGATGTGTTCAAAAAGACGGTATCAGAAATTAAAGAATCCAAAAAAGAAGAAACTAAATTTGTGAGTCTTCTCGCACTGCGTCAGCTACTTACTTTACTTAGGATATCTTCGACGAAGATAAAAATGAAAACTATTTTGACTATCCTAGGATTAATCTTGAAAAAGCCAAGACATCTCGTTCGGATATTCGCAGTGATTCCCATTTTTCTCAGGAGAAGGGGTTTGATATGAGAACTCCGATAATCGGGCTATCAGGAGGATTAGGAAATCAGTTATTTCAAATAGCTAGAGGCTTAGCCTTAGCTGATAATGTAATTCTTGATGTTGATACAAGTGGAAAGCAAACACGAAAATCTTCAGATGTTTTGGAATTCAAGTTACCACCCCAGATTAATGCTTCAGGGTTTAAACGCGCAAGTGTATTGAGAAGCATTTACAATGGGTGCTTGGGAAGGTCGACGAAAAAGGACTTGTTTTCCTCACTTATTTCGCCTTGTTATCGATTCAGTTTCAAACTATTGTTCTATGTCTTCAACAAGAGAGTGGTGTCTGTACTTCAGACCAGAGGGATAGGATTCCACGAATCTACTATCCCACGGAGACCTTATCTAATTGGGTATTTTCAAACATGCACATGGGCGGAATCTGCAAGAGTTTTCAACATTCTATTTCAGCTCACCCCGAAGAGGGTTAGCGCCGAACTTCAAACTGCAATCAAGGCGATATCAACTATGAGAGCAATCGCCTTACATATTCGCTTAGGTGACTATTTGCAGGAAAAAGATTTTGGAAACTTACAAGAAAGCTACTATCAAAAAGCGCTTGAGAAAATTGATAAAGACTGGATTAATAGAAGTATTTGGATATTTTCAGACGACATTCAATTAGCAAAAGAGCGATTAGCCAATATCGCGAGAAGAGCCAAGTCTGTTACCTGGGTTGAATCCATTGATAACTCCACGGCACAAACTTGGTTTCTCATGAGGCACGCAAGTGATTTCGTGATTGCGAACTCAACATTCAGTTGGTGGGCGGCATTTCTAAGGATGGACCAGCAGGGTATAGTTTGTGCTCCGTATCCCTGGTTTAGAGAAATTGAGTCACCCGTGAACATCACTCCGAAGTCTTGGATGCAGGAACAGTCATTTCCAGGCAGTATCTTCCAAGTTTCTTGAGAGTGGATGAAAAATGGCCAATTGGATTGATTTTGAGAAAATCCGTGAAATTACTAATGTTCTTGAGGTTAGGCACAAAAGGAAACTCTATTTCTTATCTGCAATTCAAGTTGCACTCGGCGTACTTGATCTTTTAGGTGTTGCAGTTTTTGGTGTTTTAGGTGCATTGACGGTTACTGGGGTGCAATCAACTGCCCCTACCCAGAGGGTCCAGCAGGTTTTATCTTTGTTACATATTCAAAATCTCTCTTTTCAATCTCAGTCTGCAATACTTGGGGTCCTTGCTGTCAGCTTGTTGGTTCTTAGGACAGTGTTAACAGTCGTAATCACGAAGAAAACATTTAGATTCCTAAGCAATAGAGGTGCCGAGGTTTCTTCTCAATTGATTCGGGGTCTACTTGGCAAGCCAATTTTGTTTATTCAGAGTAAGAGTTCCCAAGAATTACTTTATGGAGTTACTCAAGGAGTAATGACAATGGTAATCGGAGTAGTTGCAACCCTTACAAATTTGATTGCCGATATAGCACTATTGATTATTTTAGGTGTTGCGATGTACTTTGTTGACCCAATTATAGCTGTTTCTTCACTTGTGATTTTTGGTGCTGTTTCAGTTATTCTCTACAAAGTTCTTCATGAGAAAGCTCGTAAACTTGGATTACAGGATTCCTCGTTGCAAATCCAGGGAAATTCCAAAATCATTGAAGTTATTCAGACTTACCGAGAATCATTAGTTCATAACCGAAGGGATTTTTACGCTGACGAAATTGGTAAAATACGATTTTTGCTTGCCAATACTCAGGCAGAGGCTAGCTTTCTCCCTTATGTTAGCAAATATGTAATCGAAAGTACTGTGATTGTAGGATCCTTGATTATTGCTGGGATGCAATTTGCGATTCATGACGCCGTGAAGGCAGCCGCCACCTTGTCCGTTTTTCTCATTGCTGGCACTAGAATTTCGCCTGCTGTTCTAAGAATTCAACAAGGGCTCATGCAAATTAAGGCGAGCATTGGCGGCTCATCCCCTACTTTAGAACTGTTAAAGGCAATCCCCCTGGAGAAAAATTCTGCCAATATTCCACGTTCACCGAACTTTAGATATTCCGACAGTTTTATTCCTGAAGTAGTCGTGAATAACATCAGCTTCCAATATCCAAATTCTCCCACCAAAGCAATAACTAATATATCCCTCAGAATTCCCGCCGGGAGCGTAATCGCCATTGTTGGCCCCTCAGGTGGGGGGAAGTCAACTCTAGTAGATTTGTTACTTGGGGTTTTAAAGCCGGATCAAGGTCAGATAACTATTGCAAAAATTGATCCTCTGAAAGCAGTGAAGGAGTATCCCGGAGCAATTTCATACGTACCACAGCAAGTAATTGTTGTTGACGGTACTATTCGCGAAAACGTTTCACTTGGGTACTCTACAGAAAATTTATATGACGATGAAGTGCTATCGGCCCTTGTAAAAGCTGGTCTTGAAAATTTTGTATCTGATATTCCTGATGGACTTAACTCGCCGTTGGGTGAATGGGGGACTCGCATCAGCGGGGGACAACGTCAAAGAATTGGTATAGCTAGGGCTCTATTCACAAATCCAAAGCTTCTAGTATTGGATGAAGCTACGAGTGCCTTAGATGGTGAAACTGAA
>JACCDI011778451.1_pt1 | contig 31348 bp, 29 predicted proteins | sample 7442791 | NCBI WGS metagenome assembly JACCDI01 (sample SAMN15323434, study PRJNA562643) | freshwater metagenome | isolation source: river surface water | place: USA:Blue River Watershed | collected 2017-08-15
AACTTTATATTTGGCTTCCAACCTAATTGATTGATCTTAGTCGTATCCATTAATTTTCGAGGTGTACCATCAGGCTTAGTGATATCAAATTCAAGTGAACCAGTATACCCTACTTCGTTGGCTATTAAATTAGCGAGTTCTTTTATAGAAACATCTTCTCCCCAACCAACATTAACTAAGCCAACTTCATTATAATTTTGTAATAAAAAAAAACATGCATCAGCTAAATCGTCTACATGCATAAATTCACGACGAGGAGTTCCGGTACCCCAAATAGTAACAACCTGATCATTGTTCTTTTTAGCTAGTATAATGCGGCGTATTAATGCTGGCAATACATGAGAATTTTCTGGATGGTAATTATCGTTGGTGCCATACAAATTAGTTGGCATTGCAGAAATAAAATTACATCCATATTGAGCGCGATAGCTATCACACATTTCAATCCCTGCAATTTTTGCTACTGCATAGGGTTGATTGGTGGACTCTAAGTAACCACTTAGCAAATATTCTTCTTTTAAAGGCTGTGGTGCATTCTTTGGATAAATGCAAGATGAGCCTAAAAACAATAAGTTCTTTACTTTATTCAAGTAAGCGGCATGTATAATATTAGCTTCCATCATTAAATTATCATAAATAAATTCAGCACGATAAGTATTATTCGCATGAATGCCTCCTACTTTTGCTGCTGCAAGTATTACATAGTCTGGTTGCTCTGTTGTAAAAAAATCATTTACTGCTTGTTGATTCCTTAAATCTAACTCAATAGAGGTTCTATGAACAATATTATGATAGCCTTCTGCATTTAACTTACGCTCAATAGCGGAGCCTACCATTCCTCTATGGCCAGCAATATATATTTTAGCAGATTTCTCCATAATTATAATTAATACTATTCGCTTTCTTTACTAGTTGTATAGCCGTTTTGTTTTAACAACAACTCTTTCTTAAATATTTCTAAATCACTTGCAACCATTTCTTTCACTAAGCCTGCTAAATCATATTTAGGCTTCCATCCTAATTTAGTCAAGGCTTTGGTTGCGTCTCCAATTAATAAATCCACTTCGGTTGGTCGATAATATTTAGGATCTACTTTAATCACTACTTCACCTTCTTTTAAATTATATGTACCTGTATTCTTTATTACATAACCCTCCTCAGCGTCATCAGTTCCTTTAAATCCAAGCTCAATACCTAATTCAGCAAAACTCATTTTCACAAATTCACGGATAGTAGTAGTAATACCTGTAGCCAAAACAAAATCTTCTGGCATCTCTTGCTGTAACATCAAGTACATACCTTCGATATAATCTTTGGCATGTCCCCAGTCACGTTGTGCATTCAAATTTCCTAAGTACAAACAATCATCCAAGCCTAAAGCAATACGCGCAGCGGCACGTGTTACTTTACGTGTTAAGAAAGTTTCACCACGTTGAGGTGACTCGTGATTAAATAATATACCATTACAAGCATACATATTATAAGCCTCACGATAGTTCACAGTAATCCAATATGCATATAATTTAGCTACCCCATAAGGAGAGCGTGGATAAAAAGGAGTGGTCTCAGATTGAGGTACTGCCTGCACTAAACCATATAATTCTGAAGTTGAAGCTTGATAAAACTTTGTTTTTTGAGTAAGACCTAGTAATCGAATCGCTTCCAAAATTCTTAAAGTTCCAATACCGTCCACATTAGCTGTATATTCAGGTTCCTCAAAACTAACTTGCACATGACTCATCGCACCTAAGTTATATATTTCATCAGGTTGAACTTCCTGAATAATACGAATTAAGTTAGTGCTATCTGATAAATCACCATAATGTAAATGAAGATGTCTATCGGGAATATGTGGATCCTCGTAAATATGATCAATTCTTTGGGTATTAAATAAAGAAGACCTTCTTTTAATACCATGCACTTCATAGCCTTTGTTGAGTAAAAACTCGGCTAAATAGGCTCCGTCCTGACCTGTAATTCCTGTGATTAGGGCTTTTTTCATGCTAGTGTTTATTGAGTACAAATTTAAGACTAATACCTAAAAGAAAAGCCAGATTATCGTGGATCTGGCTTAGAATATTGAATATAAAATGATTAAACTCTAGTGACTTACCCCTTTACTAAACATTACATTTGTAAAGGTTTTAATTACTATTTCTATATCGAATAAAAAGGACTTTCTGTACAAATAGGCTTGCTCTAACTTTACTTTTTCTTCTATAGATATTTCATCCCTTCCGTTTATTTGCGCCCAACCTGTAATACCTGGCTTTAACTTGGACACACCCTTAGCTACACGAAGCGCCATTAAATCGTCTTGATTGTATAAAGCAGGTCGAGGACCTACAAAAACCATTTCACCTTTAATGATATTGATTATATTAGGTAATTCGTCTAAACTGGTTTTACGAATAAACTTACCAATTTTAAGCAAATACTGATCGGGGTTTTCTAATAAATGAGTTGCTACATTAGGTGTATTCTTCTTCATACTACGAAACTTGTATATATTGAAAAAAGAATAATTTATACCAACGCGCTTTTGAGTGAAAAATACAGGTATACCATCTTCAATTAAAATACAAAGAGCCACTATTAAAAATAATGGCGAAAGGATTATTAAAAGCAGAAAGGCAATAAGTCTATTGAGCATTTTAGTTAATTTTAAACCTTTCTAAAACGGGAGTAGGATTCCATCCAAAAGCTTCTCTAGCTATGGAATCATCAAAAGTAAGTTGTGAGGTCATTTTCTTAAGTTTCTTCGTATTTAGAGGAGCTTTTTTGCCTAATAAATCTCCAATATTGGCAATAATCCTTGCAAACCATAATGGCAAATTCATGGGCTTTCCTTTACCTAACTGAATAGAAATATGATTGGAAAGTTCTGCGAATGAAGGATGATAGCCATCAGTTAAATTAAAAATTCCACCAATCTCAGCAACTTTTAAAATGGACCCAGCAACATCTTCTGCTAAAACTATACTTTTTTGTGCCTTTCCTCCAGCTATATTAAAATAGTAGCCCATTTTAATACCTCTAATCATGGCCCTTAAATTACCTGGCGGATTTTGCCCTGCCAATAATGGAAGCCTTAAAATAGTACAAATAACATTGTGGCGCTTACACCAATCTAATACTATCTGTTCTGCTTGAATTTTACTTAAGCCATAGGGATCTTTAGCTAATAAAGGAGCATCTTCAGAAATATTGACCCCTTTATCTTTTCCGTAAACAGCAACAGTACTGATAAAAATAAATGCTTTAGGTAATGATTTGGATTCTTCTAAACCCTGTAATAAATTCTTAGTTCCTTTGAAATTGACATCAAAAAAAGCTTGCTTCTCTAGTGATGTTTTGGGAACTGAATGTGCCTTACCGGCAGCGTGAATAACTAAATCAAATTTTTCGGAGAAGTGAGGCACATTTTGATCTAAGCAAATCGAATATTGTCCAATGTTTCTAGATAGATGGACAAGTATATTGTTTTCAGATATTGCTTTCGAAATAAAAAAACCCAGAAAACCTGTTCCTCCCGTTAAAAGACAAATCATTATGTTCAGAATAAATTTAAAATTTCTTCCTTGGTGTAATTTGCTGAAGCTATTTTAGATCTTTCTCCTTTCTGTTGAATATCAGAAAAGGTCTTTGATGAGATATGACGTAATTCGGACAAAATATTTTCTCTTTCTTTCCAAGAAAAAGACCAACCACATTCATAATTCTTTACGTAATTGTCTATTTCCGAACCATCATCGCCAATATAAAAAATAGGTTTACCAGCAGCCATTAGATTATAAGTTTTGGAGGGAACTCCCAAGCCCTTCATACCGCTTATCAAAGTTATCACTCCAATATGACAAGCATTCAGAAATAAATTCTGTTCATTTCTTGGTTTTGGACCCAGATAATAAATATTATGTAGCCCTTCAGTTATAATTTTCTCTTGAATTCCTGATCTTAAAGCTCCATCACCTATAATAACCAAAATTATATTATTGTTTTTGGCCATTATAAACAAATCTATTAATTCCAAAATTCCTTGAAGTCTGCCCAAGTTTCCTGCGAAGCCAAATACTATCTTATCTTTAATATCGAATCCCAAATATCCTGAAATATCAAAATTTTTCATTGGTTGAATATCACTATCTGACCAATTAGGTATAATATCTATCTTATTCATCTTGGGATTTATTTTATTCAACATTAGTTGTCTCATGTCTTCACCTAAAACAATAACTCTATCAACATTTTGGTAAGAAGAATTATAAACTTTACTTAAAAACTTATATTTAAGACCATCTTTTCTAATAAGTCCTGAAGGCACCAAATTCTCAGGAAATATGTCATGCACAAGAATCTCCAAAGTATAGCCTTTGATTTTTTTTAAAGTGGCGATTGGTATTACTAAGAAGGTAGGATTCGTTGTTAAAAAAATATTGTCCCCTTTTTTTACTTTCAAAAGTACTATCCAAGTCATTTTTAAAGTAAGAATTAAGAGTCTTAGGATTCTTTGAAAAATTTTATTTTTATTTAATTGGGGTAGACTAACTCTATGTATTACAATTTTATTATTAAATTCTTCAATTCGGGTTATATATGATTGTTCATATCCTGCTGGACCACAAATTACACTAATTCTATTTCCTTGCGATTTTTTTAAAGCAATATCAGTGATAATCTTAGCTGTTGAAACCTCATCAGGGTAGAAAACTTCCGAAACAATCCAATCCATAATATCTATTTATTATTATTCACTCCAAACAACTCTTTTTATATAATCAGTGTAGCTCAAAATTATTCTAACTACTTTTTCCGAAACGTTTGGAATTGAGTAATCATTAACCAGCCTAAAATTCCTCTGCGCACCCGTCTTTTGTTGTTCAAGCTGAACTAGACATTGCATGACTCTCTCTGGATTATTTCCCACCATCATAACCGATGCTTCCTCCATTGCCTCAGGTCTTTCATGTGCTTCTCGTATATTTAATGCTCTGAAGTTTAATATTGATGATTCCTCAGAAATAGTACCACTATCAGATAAAACCGCAAAAGCCTTCATTTGTAATGCGTTATAATCATTAAATCCAAGTGGTTTTAAAAATCTCACATTAGGATGCATATCGATTTTCTTCTTTTCAATCATGTTACGTGTGCGGGGATGCGTACTAACAATAACTGGAAAATTATATTTTTCTGCGATAAGATTAAAACATTCCATCAGTTTAGCAAAGTTACTCTCACTGTTGATATTTTCTTCACGATGTGAAGAAACAACAAAAAATTTGCCTTCTACTAGATCCAACCTATTTAGAACATCTGATGCTTCAATTTGAGCCATATAGTGATTTAGCACCTCAAAAATTGGAGAGCCAGTTTTAATAATCCTGTCAGCGGGTAAACCCTCTCTCAATAAATATTCACGAGCAATATCACTGTAGGTTAAATTAACGTCACTAATATGGTCGACAATCTTCCTATTTGTTTCCTCAGGGACCCGTTGATCAAAACAACGATTACCTGCTTCCATATGAAAAATAGGAATATGACGTTTTTTAGCTGGTATGGCACACAAACAACTATTAGTATCACCTAGCACTAAAAAAGCATCAGGTTGAATGGATTCAAGTAACGCGTCTATCTTTATTAAAATTTGACCGACTGTTTCTGTTGCGGTTGCACCTGCTGAATTTAGAAAGTGATCGGGTTTTCTTAACCCTAAATCTTCAAAGAAGATCTGGTTAAGTTCATAATCATAATTCTGACCAGTATGAACAATAATATGTTCTATAGCTTCTGAGGAATCCAAAGCTGCTATTACCCTGGACAACCTTATGATTTCTGGTCGGGTTCCCACGACAGTCATTACTTTTAATTTCATTTTTTAAACAACTTTATCTGTTTTATAGATTTAAACAATTTCAAAATATGTGTCTGGATCATTTGCATCATAAAACTCATTGATCCAAAAAATAGTATAAAGTTCCTCTTCTCCTATATTCTTAATATTATGAGTATACCAAATAGGCATATCCACATAGGATGGTTCATCCCCATCCAAATAAAAATCTAAAACATCCGAAGTGCCAATTTTTCTTAATTGAATTAAAGCTTTTCCTTTTATTACCGAAAATCGTTCAATTTTGCGAGTATGGTAATGATTTCCTCTTGTTATACCAGGTACAGTTGTAGAAAAAGACACCTGTCCACCAACATTTAATCTTATAATTTCCACAAAAGAGCCTCTTGAATCTGTATTTTTTAAATACTTAACGGGAAAATGCTTTTTATGATTGATATAAGTACGGAAAGTGTTAAAAAGATTAACTTCAAATGGACTATTTAATTCTGGAATAATTCCATTTTCAAAATATTGATCTTTATACTTCTCTAATATTCCCAAAATTTCAGAAACTTTATGCTCAGAGCTATGTGGAATATTTAATAGAGCTTTTTCTGTCTTAGACTTGATCTCTTGTAAAAAAATACTAATTAATTCATATACATAAATCAATTTCACTTGTCCATCTACATCAATTTTTGGTTGTTCCCCATGAGTCAATTGATGCGAGAATGTGGCAATAAATGAATTATAATATGGATTTCCAAAAGGACCAAAAACATTTGGAATAATTATTCCAGTAAATAAGGCTTTTGATTTTTTAGCCCAATTAGATAATAATTCTCGACCCTCTCTTTTACTCCTACCATACAAATTATCTCTTTCTTCTTGAGAAGATGAGGAGAAAAGTACATGTGCTTTACTTTTGGTTTTTTCTAATGCATTTATTATTTTTTGAACTAATGAAATATTAGTTTCATAAATGACCTCTGGATCATGATGCCTATTCATCGCAGCAAGGTGAACAATCACATCACACTCAATAACGAACTTTTCTAGTTTAGCTTGTTCTTCGAAGAATTCTCGCTCAAATTGAATTCTCTCAAATTCATCTGGATACAAACCAAGAGTATTAAAAAGTGCTTGCCCAATAAAACCTTGCTGACCGGTAATACCAACTCTTTTCTTTGACATTTAATATTTTTAAAGAGTTACTATTTTCCCGTTTAACTCATCCTGAACAAAATCCAATTTTAAAAGTAATTTGATCATTCCATCAACATCACACTGGTCTGTATTATGAGAATGATAATCTTCAATTAAAGATACATCCTTCTCCCCTTCAGAAAAATATTGAGCATAATTTAAATCACGATTATCAGCAGGTATTCTATAAAAATCGCCCATGTCTTCAGCTTTAACCATTTCCTCTCTAGTACACAGCGTTTCATAAAGCTTCTCACCGTGGCGTGTCCCAATGATCTTCACTTCGTTTTCGGCTTTAAACAATTTTTTTACAGCCTCAGCAAGGTCTGCAATGGTACCTGCTGGAGCTTTATTCACAAATAAATCTCCCTGATTCCCATTCTCAAAAGCAAATAATACCAATTCAACTGCTTCCTCTAATGACATCAAAAACCGCGTCATTTTGGGATCAGTTATTGTAATTGGCTGATTATTTCTTATTTGATTAATAAATAGCGGTATAACAGAACCCCTCGAACCCATTACATTTCCATATCTAGTCAAACATACAGTAGTAGAGTTATTATTAATATTTCTTGATGCTGCGATTGCTACTTTTTCCATCAAAGCTTTAGAAATGCCCATTGCATTAATTGGATAAGCTGCTTTATCTGTACTAAGGCAAATAACTTTCAAGACTTTGTTTGCTACAGCTGCATCAATTACATTTTGAGTTCCAAAAACGTTTGTCTTTGTTGCTTCTAAAGGAAAAAATTCACAGGAAGGTACCTGTTTTAATGCTGCGGCATGAAACACATAATCCACATCTTGCATAGCTTGATTAATGCTATTATAGTCGCGCACGTCACCAATATAAAATTTAAGTTTGTCATTCCTTAATGCATTACGCATGTCATCCTGTTTTTTTTCATCCCTAGAAAAAATGCGAATTTCACTAAAATGTGTAGTATATAGAAAACGTTGCAAGACAGCATTCCCAAAAGAACCTGTACCACCTGTAATTAAAAGAATCTTGTTTTGTATTTCCACTATTAACTAATTTTAAAGATTTTGTTTTTTTGTAATTGTGTAGGATAATTGATTAAAACTGCTTTGTAAGGCCCCTTGAAAACAAATAAACTTCCAGCAGCAACTCCTATTACCCCATGTTTATCAATAACCTTTTCTATATCATCTAATGATCCGGCACCACCTAAAACTGTCATTGGAATCGTAATCTTTTCTCTTATTTTATCAATTAAATCAAGATCAAACCCATTCATTAAACCGTCTTTATCGATTGAATTAATGACGATTTCACCTGCACCTAATCTTTGAGCCCTTTCTGCAAATATTAGTGGATTTATGCCTGTTGCTTTTTTCCCATTATGAGTAAATATCTCATATCCCCCAAATAATTTCTTCTTAACATCTAGTACTACTATAACACTTTGAGAACCTACTCGTTCAGATATTTCGGTAATTAATAATGGGTTTTCCAAAACAGCAGAACTTAATGCTATTTTTTCGATACCAAGGCTAAAAATTCGCTGTGCCTGCTCTACTGTCTTAACACCTCCACCATAGCATAATGGCATCATAGACTGGCTTGCTAATCGTTCTATAAGACTGTAATTTGGATCTCTTCCTAATACTGTTGCATCAATATCAAATATTGCCAACTCGTCAACGCCCTTGTCATTGAAAATTCTGACTGCATTTATTGGATCTCCAACATACTTGGGATTTTTAAAATTAACAGTTTTAACCAACCCATTGTCTTGAACTAAAAGACTCGGAATTAATCTAGGTCTTAACATTTTTATAAATTTGCAAAATTAGCTAATAATACTTCCCCATACTTATGGCTTTTTTCAGGATGAAATTGAATACCATATATATTTTGGCAACATACTGCACAAGTAAAATTATCACCATACTCAGAAACTGCAAGAACGTTATCTGAATTTTTACATTCAAAATAATAAGAATGTAAAAAATAAAATAGTGCATCTTTTTCTAAGCCTTCAAACAAAGGATTTTTAACAACCGGTGTAACATCATTCCAACCCATATGAGGTAAACGAGTAACCTGTTTTATTTTTGTTTCATCAAATTTTCTTACACTTCCATCAATCCATTTCAGCCCCTCAAAAGTACCTTCATCACTGGAATTTGCCATCATTTGCATGCCAACACAGATTCCTATAACTGGAACTTTTTTCTCTAAAACCAGTTCATTTAATTTCTTCAACATGCCTGAATTAGACAATTTTGACATCGCATGATCAAAATGACCTACACCCGGTAAAATTAATTTGTCAACATTATTTAAATCACATGCTTCCTTGGCGATTTGAGTCGGAATATTTAATCTTTTATAAACATTGACAAAAGCATTAATATTACCAACACCATAGTCTATTATTGTAATCATCTAAATAATCTTTTTTCTAAACCTAGCTTGGTCATAACAACCGCTCCCAGATTTACTATGTGCTGTTTATTCTTATAATCTTTAAAAGTTTTATTTGGACCATCAAAGATTCTCTGCAATTCCTCAACTGTCAAATCTAACTTGTTAGCAACAAATTCAAACTCCTGCTTTAAGGTAAATTCATCTAATTCAGGTTTAGAAATTCTTACTAAAGCTTCATCTCTTGTCATTTGATTAGTTAAAATCAAGCTTGAGAAGTGAGCTCTCCTTTTTTCATAACCAAATTTTCTGGGGAGCCAAAAATCTTCGTAGAATCTGGTGAAGCGTGATTCATGATGCTTGTGTTGAAATTTTTCCCAACCAAACCTCTCATATAAAAGTTTTTCTGCTGAATCCTTATAAAAAGGATACAAATCTAAAGGCTTGAAGACTTGCATGCCCAAGAAATAACGATAAAATATTTTATAGGTTAAAATATCAACTAGAGGAAAGGATTTCAATGGCCTAGTGCCAAACTTAGAATGTATATCTCTGATAAGTGTAGTGTCAATACCTATAGAACCTCCCCATTCTCTAGGTTCTCTGCAACACTCGGTTGAAATATTTGAGCCAGTCACAACATATCTAATTTTATTTTTTCTCGCAAATTTATAGAGAGATGAAAAAAAGGCATAGTCTTGAGGTAAATCTTGATCGGCAATCTGTGATTTTAAAACTGCAACTTGAAGATCCTTCATTTCCTCCCAATTAATTACTTCAGTATATAAATCTAGTCCTAAGCCATTTACTAATTTTTCAATATTACTAACGGCTTGCTGAGAATTCCAACCAGCATCAACATGAAATAATAATGGCCTTAATCCCATAATTTCTTTTGCCAAATAAGCAACATAAGAACTATCTAAACCACCACTCAATCCTATAATACAATCGAAATCTTTACCTTTACCTTCTTTTCTGATTATATCAGCCATTTCCATTAACATATTTATACCAAAATCATTTGGATGCCAATTCGGTAGCATATTATTGTGAAAATTATGATAATAATCAGAAATCCCATTTTCATCAAAAACTATGGTAGGATCCGAAGTGTCCATAATTGTCTTAGTGCAAATTTGATAGAATTCTTTCATTCAATTTTATATTTAATTTATTAAGTAAATTTAAATCATCAAACGCTAGTGTGTAATAACCATATAACTCATATTCTAATTTCATTGTAGAATTACTACTTATAACTACATCTGCATCAACAAAATAAAGCTTTTCTTTGATCAAAATAACATTATGTATTTCATAAAAATCATCATAATAACGGCTTATGGACATCTTGGGATGAGGCTTAATGACTATAGAAATTTTATCTTGAAAATTATTTCTTAGAAATACTATTAGCTCACGTTCAACCAAAAAACTATCTAATCTTGATATAAAAAAAACAACTATTTTTGGGGGAAGTAGCTTGTTGAAAATAATATTTGGTTTTACATAATAATACTGGCAATTATTCAAATGAATGTTATTCTTAAAAATATTCATTTGAATATCATCAAAAACATGGCACTCTGATACCTTTATTTTATCGTAAGGAAAAAATTCTTTTGATAAAATCCCATGTTGGATTTGAATTTTTTCTTTAATATTTAGCTCAGAAAAAAAAATTGCATAACGACAATAATGATCTGTGAAATAAAATTTACTTAATTGAGAGTCTTCAAGTTTATATTTTAATATAGAAAGGAAATAAAAATCCAAAGAAAAAATAATTTGTAATACTTTATAAGAGAAGATATTTCTAATCATATAAGTTGTTATAATAATAGTCCCCAAGATATATGCGGAGAAAATTTCAAATCGACTCAAAAAACATAAATAATTATTATTAACAAAAACGGAACGATTAAAAATATTGTAAATACTTTTAAAGTATACACACGAATCAAAAGCAAAGGAAATATTATTTTTATTTTTTTCAAAACTTATATAGTCTGTTATAAAAAAAAGTGACTTCCAATTCAAAAATCTTCGCTTGGGCTTTTTTAAAAAAACTGCGAAAGATAATCCAAAATAGATAAATGGAATAAATAGTAAGGATACATACAACAAAACTAAAATTATTGGTGTATGCCCTGGATTGAATATACTAAGAAATAAACCAGGTCTTGGGATTACAATTTTTTTGTTAAACAACAATTTAGAATCATGAGAATCAATACAGTGAGATTGATTAATAATTCTGTCTAGTAGACTATATGAATATTTAAATTGACTAAACAAGATCTTTAACAAAGTTAATATTTATTTTTTTTGACAAGAAAATTTCGAATTAATAAAACTACAAAATAAAAAACGATAGCTTTTAAAATAAACCAAGTATTAGGAAATACTGAATCTCTGGGTGAAATAATTAATTGACGAAGTAAAATCAACCATACTAATAAAAAAAATTTATTAGTGTTCCTTTTTCGATAAAAATGAGAGTATAATAAAAAGAAGATAATAATTCCAAAAAATGAATACCAACTATAAATCAGTTCCATTACAAAGTTATTGCCATTCGCAGCGCCACTCAAATACCAATCTTGATTGATCTTACTACTGATCGTATGATTAATATCCATGGGATAAGATAATCTTTCTAAACTCTGATAAACAATACCCTCACCATAGATTAAGTAATAAATTGGAAAAAGTATAGGATAAAGAATATATAAGTCACTATTCTCTAAAAAGCTACTGTTTTCTAAATATAATGCCAATTGATATTGTCCTGTACTTAAACCTTTCAATATAAGATTATATATATCAGATAGATTAAAAACGTCAACTTTTTGTCGCAATACGCCAGCAAAAGCAAGAAAAATAACAAAAAAACACGCACTTATCGAAAGTGCTTTAAAATTTATTTTGCCTTTATCAAACATATCGGCTCTATACCAGAATATAAATAAAATATTAATAATAATGACACTTCTTGTACCCTTCAATGATTCTAAAAAGGATATAAGCAGATAAACAAAAAGAAAAATATTGAATTTTTTTTCAACTGGTTTTGATATCAAAAAAACAAAACAGGAAAAAACGTATATATTGTAAAATAAGGCACTAAAATAAATTGGAGAAACAAAGCGATCGTCCTGCGTATAGTAAAAAGAAAAACCTTGTGACAAATAATACTTTAGTTCAAAAAATGAATTGATGAGCACAATAGGAATTGTGATCGATAAAAAAAATACAGAAATTTTGTATAAAGATTTATCATGCTTCAAAATAGGATAACTAGTTAAATGGTTGTTTTTAAAAAATAAACTAAACAAGAGTATTAATTGACAAATCAGCCCACTGTAATTATAAGCTCTGAATTCAGATAACAAAGAAATTCCTTTGTTAAAATTTGTAGGTAAATCAACATAACTTTCATTAAAATCTATTAACAACTTTCCTAAAAATCCTCCAAGAAAATAAAAAATAAAAAACATTGAAAAGAATAGTAACTGCCAATTTCGAAGATTAGCATCCCTCTTGTAAACAACATAAATTGAAAATAAAGATGATACAGAAGAAATTAAGACACTAAAATTATTACTAACAAGAAAAAAATTTAAGTTAGATATAAAGAAGATTATGAATAATAAATTTATCAATAAATACAAATATTTATTATAATCAAAATTATACTCAAACTTATTTTGAAAATTTTCCAAATCTAAATTTATTAGAAATAATAATATACGCAGTAATTAATCCCACAAAAGATGGCAATACTAAATTAAACATCAATGGAAAATAAGAATTCAAAAAGACAAACTGTACTAGAAAAAGAATAATTAAAATTAAATTAATAACTATCAAGTTTAAATAAAGCTTTTTTTCAACAAAATAATTAAAAATCAAATGATTAAATTGAGAATGAAAAATAACATAAAGTAATAATGAAATATATGATGAATTAGCAATATTAAATCCCTTTAAAAAAAATAATTCAATCAGGGATTTTAAGAACACCAAAATTATACAAATTACAACTGCAAATATTGAAACCCATTTAAACGATTTAAATAGATAATCTATTTTTAATGACTTATCTATACTGGCAATATATGGCATGAAAACTAAAGCCAACGAAGTAATTAATCCAGTAATAAGTGTGAAAAGCTTAATTAACGTAGTTTGAATCCCAATAAGCTCACCTTCAAGATAATGTGGTAAAATTAGAATTAACAGGGTTGGTAGAACGCCGTAAGAAATATTAAACAATAATAATTTAAATGAAAAAAATAATATTTTTTTCATTGCTCGAAATTTAATTAAGCGAAAATCTATAAAATTCTTAATACCCAAAAAACTTATTAAAGCCTCTAGCAAATTAAAAATAATTATAAATAAAAAATATTTCAAGTAATCATCATGAGTATTTATGAAAAAATATACGGAAATTAGGAAGATTAATTTGAAAATAATTTTTCTCAAGAATATTGTTTTATTATTTAATGTAGCTTGATAAAAAAAATCAGATCCAATTACACCAAATAATAAACCAACGCCACCAAAAAATACTAATGAAAATTGAATTTTTTTAATTATTATAAAATATAAGTAATAAATAAAAGTAGATAAGAAATTGATACAAATTCCAAAAAACAAGTTATTAGACAACAAAAATTTCATACGAGATACATTTTTAAACCTCGGAATTTTAGAAACTAAATACCACTGTGTAGATGAGAAAAATAGCAGAAACCAAGTTTGTGCAGCTAGAATTACATTAATTTCTCCTATATTTTCAAAATTCAAGACTCTTGCAATTCGATATTGAATAAAAATTGGAACTAATATTGATATTAAATTATTCAATACATTGAAAAACAAATTATTAACTAATAATTTGTTTTGACTTGTCTTTAAACCTATTATCCCACTAAATCTCATTAAGAATTTTCAATGTGTTTTTTGTAAACTCCTTTTCAGAAAAATTATCATTATAAAAAGCAATTGCATTGAGTGATATTCTTTCTTGCAAATTATTATCTTTGAATAGCGTCACAAGATTTTCTACTAAACTATTCAGGTCGTTGTTGTCATATAGTAATCCGTTCCAACCATCTTTAATCATTTCAGGTACACCTGAAACATTGGATGCAATAATTGGTTTTCCAAGAGCCATGTATTCTAAAATAGTTATTGGAAAAGCTTCAGCTCTACTTGTAAAGAGAGCCAAATCTGAAGCCATCATATATTCTAAAGCATTATCTTTATGATTGTGAAAGGTAAAATAACTATTATAAATCGATTTTTTAATCTCATCAAAAATTTCTTTACCTCCCCACCGAAATGATATTCCCCCAACTATGTGAATATGTATATTTGGAATAAAATCTAGAATTTTAGGAAACAGTTTCAATAACAAATCTTGAGCCTTTCTTTTTTGAACAGATCCACAAACAACAATATTAAATAAAGAATTATCAAAATATTTTTTTTTATAATACTCTTTACCATTATTATACACACAAGTGATTAAATTGTCGTCCCCTTTATTCGGTAAATAAAATTTAGAAAAATTAGTGCCGCTTAAATATGATTCCCACTTTTTAAGACCTATTGAGGATACATATATATGATTAGTAAATAAATCTAGATACTTGGCAGCATCAAAAATTGCACTTTCTCCATCATTATTTTGACTTTGCCAAACGAATGATTCAGGGTTGCCGTGAATATACACGACTTTTTTAAAATTTTCAATTCCCTTAATTCTACCTGATTCAAAAATCGAGGACCACGAGTTTACGAAAATTATATTAGGATTATTATCAATTCCGGCGAATTTATTTAAGTTAACTGATTTTTTTTTCGATATTGATCTTAATTTTTTAAAAAAGTAAATGAAATAATCTCTGAAAGTACTTAAATTTTTATTTAATTCTGGTTTTAAAATTATAATATCCTCATTGATTAAATGATACTTGTCAAAATCATTAGTTTGTTTTTTATACTTGTCTACAGTAATAACTAAAACTTTACCAAATTTTAATTTTAACACTTGTAAAAAATCAAAGCCAGCTAAAGCTACACCTCCGAATTTTCTACCGTTTAACTCTTGAGTGACAAATACTATCATTTTTTTCTTATTTCTAGTAGTACCTCATTAATCAAAGTTGATGAAGTTCCTTTGTGATATGGGAAATATATAATCCTTACACCTCTCTGTGTTAATTCTGCTTCATACGCCTTCCATTTGTCCGTATTATACCAATCATCGCCAACGAACATTACGTTAAATTTATACCGAGATTGAGCATCTAGTTTATCCATACTAGTTTGTGGCACAGCCATATCGACATATTTAATTGATCTAACAATTTCAATTCGTTCTTCAAATGATATTACTGATTTTTTATTTTTATATGAAACAAGTTCATCAGATGTAACTCCAACAATTAGTTTATCACATAAAGATCTCGCGTTTCTTAATAGATTTAAATGCCCTACGTGAAAAAGATCAAAAACTCCTGTAGTGTATCCAATTATCATATATATTTATCCCATTTTAATGTTTCTAAACAAATTTCTTGAAACTTACGATATTCATCACGTTTACTTTCTTGATCAAAAGTTGCAGAAAAGCCAACTTTTTTTCTGGAGATCGCACCAAACAGGTTTAAATTTTCAGCAACTGATACAACTGGAAACTTAGATCTATTATTTTTAAATCTTATCTTAAAATCCTTTCTATACATAAGGCTAAATAATTTTACATCTACAAATGGGACTCTAGCTTCTTTAGATGCTGCCATTGAAGCAAAATCCATTCTTCTTAATAAACCAGGTAAATGAAAATCAATAAAAAAGTCCTCTAAAAATTGAATCGGAGATTTTCCAAAAGATAATTTGTTTAAATACTGCTTCATACGTTCAGTAATACCTACAAAATTGTAACAGTATAAATCGATAAACTCTTCTATTTTCAACTCGGTAGAATTATTTGCCCACAAAAAAATTCTATCATATCCAAATAATAATTCATCGGCACCTTCGCCGGTCAAAACAACTTTTTCATTTTTATCCATTTTATTACAAACCAGATAAATCAAACCTTCATTTGGCAATGAAAGAGGTTCTCCTTTTAGTAAAACTAATTTTTTCCATGATTCTACGAGATCGATATTATCTACTTCAATTTGAATAAGATTCCTATTTAAAATATCAGCGCTGTCAATTGCCCCGGAAAATTCATTGTTTTCTGGTAAGCCAACTGTATAAGAAGTTTGAACTTTACTTAAACCAAGAATGACCGCACTATCCAAACCGCCACTTAGGAGTGATACGTTTTTATAGTCACTTAATTGATGAATATTAATTGATTCTTTTAAATACTTTTCAAATAATTCGTCACTATACTCATCTAAAGTTTCTTGCTTAAAATCAAAGAATAACTCATTAATTCCTAATGAGTTAAGCATGTGCCCTGGCAACACTTCGAAAATTTCATTAAAAAAAGTACTCCCAGGCAAAGGTCTTCTAAATGATTTCCACTCTAATATAGACTCTTGAGATATTGAAACATTTTCAGGAATTAAACTTTTAATTGTATTAACTTCTGATGCAAATATCAAAAGATCGTCGCTTATATGTCCATATAATGGCTTAATGCCGAAATGATCACGAAATGCAACCCATGTATTTTTTTCTTTATCAAACAATATGCAAGAAAACATTCCACGCAATTCCAAAAGAAATTTGTTGCCGAATAATGTATAACCCTCCAGTAGGGTTTCAGTATCAGAATGAGTTTTACAAACAAGATTATATTTTTTTCTTAACTCTATATGATTATAAATTTCACCATTAAAAATGATACAAAATTTATCATTTTCCATTGGCATATTTGCATCCGACGAATTGTCTAAAATCGTTAATCTGTTATGTCCTAACTTAAAAAAATCACCAATATACTTTACTCCTAAATTATCTGGCCCTCGCCATTTTTGGGAATTAAGTGCACTAATAAAAGATTCTTTTGTTATTCTATTTTTACGATCTTCAATAAATAAAATCCCACACATGTCATATTTTGTTTACAAATGTTAAAAAATCCAAATGTATTTCCTTCAATTCATTTAATACTCTTATGTGCTGATTGCCAACATTTTCTCTGACAATTTTCTCATATTCCATTTCTTTGCTTGCATTCACAGTTCGTGGTAGTTTTTCCTGTTTAAAAATCCTATTTAACCCTTTTTCAATTTTTAAATTTAAAAATCTAGATATTCCCTCAACATTTTCTTTGGGTTGTGAACAAATTGAATCAAATGTTGTAATAAAAACATTCTTTTTGAAATTTTCGTTTAGGGAGTTATAGCCTTGAAAATTTGATTTAAAACAAAAATGAATCATGTATAGTAATTTTTCATACTCATTAAGTAGATCAAAATCAACATCATAATTCATAAGAAACATAGGTGCAATCTTTTCGTTTAATAAAATATTAAATTGGAATTCGCGCGGATCTACACCTATTCTTGACGAAAACCCTCTTCTTTTCCAATCAATAATTAATTCAAATGGAGCTCTTATAACATAGATAATTTTTAAATTCTCTTGAAACGCATCAAAAAAAAGTGTAGCATTTCTTAATGCATCATGAGGTGCTTCATTCAAGATAGGTCTTTCTTCAAAAATTGTTTGTACAATAGAGTCTCCCTCTTTCTTAAATAACCTTTTAAAATACTTTAATCTTTTTCCATTTCTAAGTACGCCAGTACTGTCATTAAATCTAAAATTAACATCTCTTGACATCATTATGTGATAGATTTGCATATCAGCCTCGGTTTGAAGATATGTTACAGCTGCATCATGTGAAATTTTATTTAAATAATAAATATATGGTACAAAATCAAAAACAGTATGATTTGATTGTTTTTCAACTCTCTCAAAGCAACTTAATAAATGTGAAAGCATTCCTTTTCCTGAACTTCCAATTCCGTCAGCAAAGATTAATTCTTTAAGTAATCTATTAGGTCTTGTTAATTTTATATCTTTTTGCATCTTAGATTATATATGATTAGCCAAATTAAAGCCATTTTTTAATAGAAATTCTCTTGATTTAGGGAGCCCATTACCAACAAAATTAAATAAATTTGCAGTCGCAACAGCCTCAACATTGTTGATATTTAAACCATCAGCTAAATGTTTCTCGTTACCAGCACCTCCAGCAATAATTAATGGCAAGTTTGATAATCTAATAGTTTCATTGATTAGGTTCATTTCATATCCAAATCCAGTTCCGTCCTTATCAATTGAATTTAAATAAATTTCGCCTACGCCCAAATTTTGCACTATACTTATATATTCTTTTAAACTAATATTCAACCTCTCCGTACCATTATTAATGTAAATGTCATAAGTATTATTAGTTGACAATTTACAATCAATTGAGGCAACTACACTTTGACTGCCATATATATTTACAATTTCGCTAACTAATGATTTGTTTTTATGTAGAGCAGTATTTAAAACTAATTTATCGGCTCCGCTTTTGAACAATAAATCAGCATCTTGTATTGAATTTATCCCTCCACCTGCAGAAACAGGTAAAAAGACATTATCAACAAGCCTGTTAACTGTTAAAGCAAAACTTTGGACATCCTTAGATATTCTTGATGCATTCAAAATAATCAATTCATCTAATGATTCAGCTATTTTTCTAAATTTGTAATTTTTTTCTAGCCAGTTTAAATCCCCTACTCTCTGTAAACGAAAATTTCTACTCTGAACAAAAAAACCTTCGTTGTAAATTAATGTAAATATTATTCTCTTTCTAAGCATTAAAATTTTCAATAAAGTTACTAATAAGCTTTAGACCTTGTTTTTGGCTCAGCTCAGGATGGAATTGGACACCTGCTATATTTTCAGACTCAAAGCTAGCTACAAAATATCCATTATAATTGCATAGAGAGTTATCAATATCTAAATCATTTCTCATTTTGTAACTATGAGTAAAGTAAAAGTCATAGTTCAAATTATTAAAATTCTTATATATTTTTTGATTATTGTCAACCATGACTTGATTAAAGCCAACATGTGGTACTTTTCCTAAATTAGGATCAAATTTTTCAACTATTCCCTTTACGAAACCTAATCCATTATTATATCCATCTTCATTACTTGAAATTCCCATTAATTGCATTCCTAAACAAATACCTAAAATTGGCTTTTTCTCTCTTATCACTAGTTGATCTAGAATAATATCTAAATTTTTATTTTTTATTTGTTCAATAGCTTTTCCGAAGGAGCCAACACCAGGGAGAATTAATCTATCAGCAGACCTCAATAAATCAAAATCACTACTCAAAATAATCTCATTAATTCCCAAGTTTTCTAAAGAACTCGAAAGGGACTTAATATTCCCCATTCCGTAATCTATAATAGCGATTTTCATATTTCAAAATCTACTCCTGGTTCGAATTTTGGTTGCCAGATTCCATCTATCTTTTCAAAAAGACTCTTATTTGCATAATTATCTAACACAGCATCAAACTCCTCTTTTGTCATTTTGTAATAATCCAAAAATATATCAATTAGTTCATAAGGATACGAGTTATCATACATTTTTACTAAATTCAAAGCTTGATCTCTCGTCATTGAACCTCTCCTAATTTCAATTCCTGCATCTTGTGTTGCTCGGCCAAATCCAAATTTTAAATACATCAGATATGCATGCAACGTATATAGTGCTTGGTCATTTTGAGAGAAATTTGTAAAGGTGTCAATACTTCCTTCTTCCTTTTCTATTAAACCACAATGTTCCTTTGCAACTACATAATTTCTATAAGAATCCCAAGATTCAAAATAAGACCAATGTGTAAACGATAAACCAATTTTAGCAACTTCTTCATCAGTTGGAAATTTAAAAAAAGATAAATCTGCCTCTGAAATATCACTATCAGCTCTAATTCTATCAAATACAATTTGATGCCCCCCCTCTAAGTATACTTTTTTCATATATTCTATATCATAAAGAGGATTGTTCTTACTTTCACTTGATCCTCCGTACTCTACTTCACCATCTTCGCCATAAAACATTAACGGTATTTTAAAATTTGCAGCTGTTTTAATACAGGCAGTCATAATTGCAATTAACCAGCCGTAATATGGAAAGCCTTTCTCGATGAAACCATATTTATTTAGTCTGTCCAACACTTTGGGATTAGGAGATATGTGTATATGATCAAACCCTGATTGGATAAAATTAAATAGATTCTGATCCCCAATGGGGAGTGATAAGGCAGGACGTATAGTAACTGCTAATGGATTCATACCGTATTTATACTTTAACATATAAGCTACATATGACCCGTCTTTGCCTCCACTTACGGGTACAATACAATCAAACCCGCCTGTATTAGACTTGTATTTTGAAATTAATTCATTGAGTTGCGTCTGTCTGTAAGCCCAATCTATTTGTTTCTTCTCTTCCATCCATTGACATGCATTACACCAACCTCTTTGATCAAATGTTATTCTAGGTCTAGTAGACATGTTTAAACAATTTTTACACCAGAAAACTTTCATATTTTTTATTTTTTTTTTTACTTATACCTAAATCAAATGGCGGTCCAACCACCATCTACAATTAAATTATGTCCTGTAATATAACTGGCTTCATCAGATATCAAAAAACAAACTGCTGGACTAATATCTTGTGGTAATCCCATCCTTCCCAGTGGTACTTTTTTGTTGTAATTGTTTACAAAAATTGGATTTTGATTATCAAATATTCCTCCTGGTGAAATTGTATTTACTCTTACACCGCTTGGACCTAAATAAGATGCCAAATATCTTCCAAAATTCACTATACCCCCTTTTATAGCAGAATAAGCTGCAGGCATAGTCATTTGAGTGCCATCATAAACAGAAAAATCTGGACCAATTACACCATAAACAGATGCCATATTCACAACAGAACCAAATCCTTGTTTTACCATGTGTTTAGAAACTTGCTGGGTAAAATAAAAATAACTATTTAATTGCCAATCTACATTTGACTTCCAAGATTGGAAATTGATATCTTCAAATTTTAAACCCCAGTCTATAGTTCGTGGATATGCATTATTTACTAAACCATCAATTCGATTAAATTTATTTATTACTAATTCAATAGCCCTATCAATAGATTCGGAATTTGTAATATCGCATTGAACACAAGAAAGATCATCTGTTGTATTGTGATTAATATCAATATTTACACAAAAAGCACCTTCACTTAATAGTCTTTTTAGAATTTCGCTACCCAACAGCCCATTCCCACCCGTAACCAAAACAATTTTACCTTTTAAATTATCCATTCTGTAAACAAATTTTTAAAACTTCAAATGATTCATCGATACTATTCATTGACTTTGTATTAGCTTTCAAATGATTGATAAAATAGCTCATTTGATCAAAATATGTATTAGTAAAAATATATTCAGGATTTTCATAAATAACTGATCCATTATTCCCAGTTATAACATTATTTATAAGGTCAATCATCCAAATTTCATTTTCAAAAACTATTTCAATGGTTCTTTTAGCATTCTTTCTGTAATAATTAAGAATAATATTTACCGTGAAAAAGTCGTATTGTAACTGATAATTTGCATAATCAATTGCATTTATATTTAAACTAGAACTACTTCTCAGAATTGATTGACTTTTAACAGGGAATCCTAATATCCAAGTCGTATAATCTAATTCATGAAATAAATCTAAATGAACACCACCACCCATTGAAGCATTAGCACTATAAATTGTCCTGAAATCATTTGTTGGACGCCAATCCGGTAGATAGGAACCACAATACACATTTACCTCATTAATTCGTAAAGTATCAGTATCTATTTTGTTTTTCAAGTATGCAATACATGGATGAAATCTCATATTACAAGCAACATACGTTTTGATTTTCCGATTTCTAATTAGCCGAAGTAATTTATCAGCATTTTCGAGATTATGGATTGCAGGTTTTTCAATAAATAAATCAATACCCTTTTGAGCTAATTTTTCTATGTATTCAAAGTGTAAATGAGTAGGATTTGAAATGATTGCAAAATCAAAAATTACACTTGTTTCATCTAAATTATAGATGTTCTCTATGCTTTCTTCAATTTCTGCATTTTTATTGGAACGTAATGCGTATATCTTAAATTCAATATTTAATGCTCGTAAAGCCGCAATGTGTTTTTTTGCAATAGACCCTAATCCAATTAGCAAGATTTTCATAGCTCAAAATCTAACTTGTTATTGTCTAATAAATACTCCATAAACAAAAAGTCTATTGGATGATCCAAATCAAAACAAACGTGATCCATAACAAATATTAAAGATTTATCTGTGATTGGACTATTTAAATCAGAATCAAAAAAAGAACGCCTATACCAGTAAAAAGAGGCATTTAAGTCGTAAACCTTAGGTGCAGACTGTCGGGTCATGACGCTGCCATCTATATTAGTTTTTACCAATGAATAAAATCCAGAAGAATTTTCTTCTACCATATTGAAATATGGATTTCGAGCCGCATTATTTACTGAAAATAAAGATTTTGCCAATGGATTAGAGATCATGAGCTCCAATGATTCTTCTAAATCCCAAAGTGTTCTTAGCGGAGAAGTAACATCTAAATCTAGAATAAAATCGTATTGAAAATCAACCAATGATTCTTCATAAAGCAATAAATCTTTAATTGTATCTATTTTACCTGAAGCATCTGTAGATAAATATTCTGGTCTCAAATAACTTGAATCAACCCCATGCTCTGCAGCTACAGATTTAATCTCCAAATCATCGGTGGATAAACCTACTTTAGCATTCCATTTGGTTTTTAATTTATTTGTCAAGTCAATTGAATAGGCAATTAAGGGCTTCCCAGCAATTATCTTAATATTTTTACCTGGTATTCCTTTTGAGCCACCACGTGCACAAATAGTAATTAGAATATTCAAAATTAAGAATTTAAGTTTCGTATGTCAATTTGTGCCTTTTCAAAATCCTCATGCTTACCTACATCTAACCAATAGCCAGAAAAAGGATATGAAATTACTTTACAATTTTTATTAATCAGAGATTCCATTAAATCTGTCGAATTAAAAAAAGAATTCTTCGGAATATTTTTGAGCATTTCTTTTTTCATGAGATAAACACCTCCGTTTGAATAGTAGGTATAAGTAGGTTTTTCTATCAGACTTTTGATTATACCATCTTTTGTCTCCAAAACTGCATAAGGAATACTTACCTTATAAGGAATAGTCAATACTGAAAAATCTGCTTCTTGTCTTATGAAATCTAAAAAGAAATTTTCGTAGTCAATAGTAGCTAAGAGATCCGAATTAGTTACTAAAATATAGTCATGATCAAAATTCGTTATTTGGGAAACAGCTCCTATCGTTCCTAGAGGTTCTTTTTCCCAAACATATTCTATTTTTATATTTTTTTGGTGACCGTCCCCAAAATATTGCTCAATTTGTTTCCCTAAATATTTGACAGATACCCAAAAATCATCAATGCCATAGGAAGCCAATCTATCAATATTATGTTCCATGATCGGTTTATCACCTACTTTTAATAGTGGCTTTGGTGTTGTATCCGTAAATGGTTGTAATCTTTGCCCCCTTCCTCCAGCCATAATCACTGCATCAATTGGGAGATAGGACTTAATCGTCCTAAAATTAATCACATTGACCACTCGCATATTTTCGTCCACAACAGGTAAAATTCTGAATAGCTCTTCACGATAAGTGATTATTTTTTGGATATTATTTTCTCCTTTTCGAATATAGCGTGGATTTGGTTGAATAATTTCATCGATTCTACTAGACAAGCTAAAATTATTTAATAAACCTCTTCTTACATCCCCATCGGTCAAAGAACCCATTAATTTATCCTCATTATCTACCACAAATAAGATCGAATCTGGAGCTAATTCATTAAGAAGTTCCAATGCTTGTTTTACAGTACTACCTTTAATGATGAGATGATCTTTAAATACCCGCATGAAAATTTTTTAATACATCTATAATTTTTTGAGCAGCACCATTTTGATGATATAAATTTACACCTTTAAACTCACCTAAATCTAGCACTTGATCTACGGCCTCTAAGATGGATTCACATTTAAATTTTGCATTGTAAGTATTTTTACTCTGTAGTCTTCCTTTTTGACGATCTCCTACGTTGACCACATACTTGCCGAAGGTGGCCGCTTCAATTATTCCACTTGATGTATTTCCAATTAAAAGCCTAGCATAATGCATAGCGGTAAAATAATTTTCTTTCCCAAAATTCTCTATGCACAAGACCTTATGGGGGCAATCCCTTTTTAATTTTTCAATTTCTTTCCTGAAAATGGATCCCATGGTATCCGCATTTGGCATAGTGATAACTAAATAAAGAGATGATGTTAATTTCTCTAGTGACTTTCTCATCTCATAAGCATGAGATTTATTTAATTCAGGCGATATGGTCTCCGGGTGAAATGTAATTAGGGCAAAATCATTTTGAGATATGTCAAACTGATTATAAAAGTAGGTTTTTTCTAAAGGTTCAAACTTTGAAATGCCATCCAAGCTTAACGCGCCTACAGTATGGACTTCATGATTTTCTCCAATCAGTTTCCTAACTTTTAGGGAAAACAAATCAGCAGCTGTAAAATGTAGAGAAGAAGCAATAGTAATTTGATGTCTATAAGTATTATCAATTGCACCTAATGTCGTTTCCCCTCCATGAATATGAGCAAACTTTACACCGAATGGAATACCTGCTTGGACAGCTGCACTCATCTCAAAACGGTCTCCTAAGCAAAAGACTAAGTCAAACTCGTTATTTTGCCAAAAGTCAGAAAATTTTAAAACAGTAAGACCATAAGAACTTGATATACTTTGCTCATCATCATTGGCAATTAAAGAAGAAATCTTGTGAATACACTCAAATTCTTTATTCACGATTTCATTCAAAGTAGTTCCATGATTTTGAGATAAATGGGTACCGAATGCAATAATTTCGAGTTTAAAAAATTCATCTAGTTTTAAAAGATTCAATAAAGGTAAATAAATACCGAAATCAGCTCTTGAACTAGTTAATACTCCAATTTTCATCCTTCTAAACTAATTAAATCGTCTTCATTAAAATCTAAAAGCGCAGTTTTACCTATGACTTCATCCCAGCGCATGGGGGAAATGCCGGTACCAGGTCTTTTGGTAGTTATGTTATATTCAGTGAATTTGTCACCTTTTTGAATCTGTTTTTTAGCAACAATACTTTTACGCGCTATAGAGATATTCTTTACCTCAGAATCACTTGGCTCCTTTATTCCCGTACCTGAGATTGCTAACTCTATATTACGAATTGCCTTTACCATAGCTTTCAATTCTAAAGGTTCTAGGGAAGCTAATTGATCTGGTCCTGGCAAGTTTCTATCCAAAGTAAAATGCTTTTCAATCATTTGTGCTCCTAATGCAACTGCTGCTATAGGAACTTCAATTCCAAGAGTATGGTCTGAATATCCAATTTTTACACCAAATTTTTTTTGAATTGAAAGCATAGCCTTCAGGTTTACATCATTCATTGGAGTAGGATATTCAGTATTACAATGTAGGACTGTAATATTGTTTTTTGAAATACCTGCATTAAGAAATACGTCTAGAGCATCCTCTATTTCCATCATAGTAGACATCCCAGTGGAAAGAATTATTTCACTGAATAGTGATGCAGCTTTTCTTAAATAAGGCAGATTTGTAATTTCACCAGAAGGTATTTTAACCATCTTCAAACCTGATTCCTTTAAATAATTTAAAGACCCTAGATCAAATGCTGTAGAAAAAAAAGCAATATTTTTTTGCTTACAATAGGAAATCAATGTATCATGTTGAGAATTAGATAACTCTAATTTCTTAAGCATTTGCAATTGATTTTCGTTTGAATTTTGAGTGTTTTCAATTTGATAGTCTGCTTTTTTAGCTTCTTTTGAGACTAAATTTTCCGACTTAAAAGTTTGAAATTTCACATAATCAACTCCCGCTTCTACAGCAGCATCAATCAAATTTTTTGCCAATTCTATGTCTCCGTTGTGATTGACTCCAGCCTCTGCGATAATAATTACCTTATTCATGATTTTATAAATCGACTAGGATTCCCCACTATTTTATTACCGTCATAAATATTATTCAACACTACTGTACCTGCTCCTACAATGACATTTTTACCGATTTCTACTCCTTGTTTTATTACTGAATTAGCGCCAATAAAAGAACCAGAACCAACTTTGACGTTACCAGCTAATACTGCACCAGGTGCTATGTGAACGCCATCTCCAATCATGCATTCATGTTCAATTATGCATCCTGTATTTAGTATTACATTATTTCCAATTTTTGCGAAAGCATTAATAGAAACATTTCTATTAATAAAAACTGCATCTCCGATTTCTGCAAAACTTGATATAGATGACGTTGAATTTATCAATGAAATTATTTTTTTGCCGTTTGAAAGAATATGTTTGTAAATTTTTTCTCGAAGTTTATTGTCTCCAATTCCTAAAATAAAGGCAACATCTAAATCCCATCCTTTAAAATCTGAACTAGATTCATCTCCTAAATATACTAGCTTAAATGGGTTTACTTCATTAAGAGTTTTTTCGGTGTAACCAATTATATTTAAATTATGTTCAAATGCAGTGTCCGCGACTACTAATCCATGGCCCGAATAACCAACTAATATAATTTTCTTATCTGACACTACTTGGGATGTTAACTATTCTGTCCTCTAAATACATCGCATTTAACTGCTGATCTTTTTGAAATTTAGAATACAAAGATGATTTAAAAATCAATTGCCAAATTGGCCTTGTCATTACACCTTTCTCATTTGTTTCTTTTAAAAAAGTATCTCTTTCACTTTTATTTTCTAATTCAATACACATTAACCAATAATTGACTTTAGTTTGAGGCAATTCTGTACGAAAATTAATTCCATTAGACCTAAAATAAGAATTATACTCATTTGCTAGAGTTCGTTTAATTTCTATAAATGAGCTTAGTTGCTCTAATTGTGCACAAGCTAACGCTGCATTTAAATTTGGCATTCTAAAATTGTAACCAATCTCATCATGAACATATTCATAGGGATGAGGAACTTTTGCTGTGGTAGTTAAATGTTTTGCTTTAAATCCCAATTCAACATCATTAGTTACAATAGCTCCGCCACCACCACTCGTTACGATTTTATTCCCATTAAATGAAAATACCCCTAATTTGCCAAAACTACCAATTGGTTTCGATTGATACTCACTACCAATCGCTTCTGCCGCATCTTCAACGATAGGAATATTCCATTTGTTGCACACTTTTATTAATTCATTTAAATGCACAGGAAAACCAAATGTATGCATAGGCATACACGCAGCAATTTTTCTTTTGGTTTTCTTATTGTAACAAATTCCTTCACGTAACTCTCCATACTCTTCTAAAAAAGCTTCAACAGCCCTAGGAGAGAGTCCCATTGTATCTATATCAACATCAATAAAAATTGGAGATGCGCCGTTATATATAACGGCATTAACAGTTGCTATAAATGTTAGAGCTTGGGTAATAACTTCATCACCTGCATTAACGCCAGCTAACCTTAGGGCAACTTGCAAAGCTGATGTTCCATTAACTACAGCTATTGATTTGTTTGTCCCAGAAATAGAAGACATCATTAACTCGAACTTATCAACATAGGAACCGACCGAAGAAACAAATGTCGAGTCTATTGTATCTGCAACATACTTCTTCTCGTTCCCTAAAAAGCGAGGTTCGTGTAATGGAATGAACGCTTTATTATTAAACTGGTTTTTGATGAAACCAATTACATCAGAATAGTTAGACATTATAAATGTCAGATTTATATTGTTGTAAATTTTCCTTCTTAGAGAACCATTCAACGGTTTCTGCTAATCCTTCTTCAAGACTATAATTTTGTTTCCAGTCAGTGAAGGATTTTAATTTCTCGTTTGATCCAAACAACCTAAACACTTCTGATTTTTCAGGTCGTAGCCTAATTGAATCAGAAAAAATTTTAGCATTAGGATTAATTTGATTAATTAAAGACTGAGCTAATTCCCCTACGGTAATTTCTGATTGAGTAGCGATATTAACTTCGTGCCCAATTAGTTTATCACATTCAGCAATTTTCAAAAAACCATTTACAGTATCCTTAACAAAAAGCAAGTCTCTTGTCGGTGTAATGTCACCTAACTTTATCTCTTCAGCACCATTTAAAAGTTGAGAAATAATGGTAGGTATTACTGCTCTAGCTGATTGTCTTGGCCCAAATGTATTGAATGGCCTAACAATTGTCAATGGCAAATTAAATGATCTATAGAATGAATCGGCAATTGCATCAGCCCCAATCTTAGATGCAGAATATGGAGACTGCGGTTGCTTAGGATGTAACTCTGTTATGGGAACAAATTGTGCCGTTCCATACACCTCTGATGTAGAAGTAACTAAAACGCGCCTAACTTGATTGTCTCTTGCCGCTTGAATGATATTTAATGTTCCCTTTACATTGGTATCAATATAAGAGTCAGGGGAGTGATAACTAAAAGGTATAGCAATTAAAGCAGCTAAATGAAATACGATATCTACACCCTTCATTGCTTCTCGAACACCATTTGGATCACGAATATCTCCAGCAAAAAACTCAATCTGATTTTTTGTTTCTAAAGAAATTGAATCCAGCCAGCCATAGGAATTAAAAGAATTATAATAAACAAAAGCTCTTACCTCATAGCCTTGATTCACTAATGCTTCAGTTAAATGAGATCCAATGAATCCGTCTGCTCCCGTAATTAATACTTTTTTTTGCTTCAAAGACATATTGTTTATTACATTAGTTTGGAAATATATTTTAAGAATTTTGCGCACCAAACTGCGCACCAAAACACTTTAACTTGATAGCTTTCGGTATCTCTATGTTTTAAATAAAACTATTTTAAACCTAAAAATGAATGATTTAATGATTTACGAATATCCACCAATAGAATATGGCCGAATGGACCACACTAATCCTTATCCACCAATTCCTACCACTTTCGCATTGCCATCCAACTGCTCAAAAACACTATTGTTGCTAATAAACTCAGGCACTAGTGCTTTCATCAACGCCACCAATTCGTTTTCATTTTTCGATGTGTTCACCAAAGTTCTAAACTGATTGAACTTTACTTCTATATCCTGCATCGCTACTTCTCTTACTTTAGCGATCATGATTTTCTCGTGATAGGTATTCAAGGTATTCTCTGCATCATTTAATAATTCCTCGTACAATTTCTCTCCTGGTCTTAAACCACTATAAGTAATATCAATATCAATATTTGGGATATACCCATACAAACGGATCATCTTTTTCGCTAAATCTGCGATGGTCACTGGTTGGCCCATATCAAATACAAAAATCTCTCCTCCGTTACCCATACTACCTGCTTCCAATACCAATTGACAAGCTTCGGGTATAGTCATAAAATAACGCGTGATATTGGGATGCGTCACGGTGACAGGACCACCTTTTTCTATTTGTTGTTTGAATCGGTTAATCACCGATCCATTACTTCCTAGTACATTCCCAAAACGTGTCGTGATAAACTTAGTCGCGTTGGCAATCTCTTTGGATAAACCTTGGACATAAATCTCAGCCAATCTTTTACTTGCACCCATCACATTGGTAGGGTTCACTGCCTTGTCTGTGCTCACCATCACAAAACGCTCTACATAATGCTTCACCGATAAATCGGCCATCAACTTAGTGCCCAACACATTGTTCTTCACTGCTTCACTTGGACAAAGCTCCATCATAGGCACATGCTTGTATGCTGCAGCATGATACACATAATGTGGTTTGAACTGATTAAATAAATCCTGCATTCTTTGTTCGCTAGTAATATCTGCTAAGAAGGGGATACAGTTTACAAAATGTTTCTTCTCTTGTAGTTCTAATTCCAAACTATGTAAAGGTGTCTCTGCCTGGTCACATAAAATAATCAACTCCGGTGCGTAAGCAATCAACTGTCTTACAATCTCTGAACCAATACTGCCTGCTGCGCCAGTCACTAATACACGCTTGCCTTTTATTTGACTTCTAATTTGTTGGTTGTTAATCACAATAGGGTCACGCTCTAACAAATCCTCAATCTTTACATTTTGTAATTGCTTACTATTAAATTTACCCTCGCTCCATTTGCTATAAGCAGGTACATTCAACACCTTAATATCATGGTCCAAACAAAAATCTACGATATCGTTTTTTCTTTGTGGGGTGATAGTAAAACTCGCTATCACCAGTTCATCTACTTCTTGCTCTTGCACTAATTTAGCTAACTCGGTAAAATTAATGATTGGGATACCATCCAATACTTTATTGTTCTTTTTGCGGTCATCGTCTATAAAAGCCAACAAACTAATATTATTATGTGTATCATGCTCTAAGACTCGTTTAGTGGCAACTCCTGCTTCTCCTGCACCAAAAATCACCACATTTTTTTTCACCATTTTATAGTTCTTGGCATAAGCAAATAAAAACTTCACGCCCATGCGGTAACTCAACATACTTAAGAATGCAAAGCTGGCATATAAGATGATTATCACATTGTCTAATATAAATGCTTCTCTATAATTGTAACTCAGCTTAGAAAACAAAAACAACAAGGCAGAAGATACAAAGATAGAGACTGCGATACGGATCGCATCCTGCATCCCAGTGTACCTAACAATGCCTGCATAGGTTTTAATGCTTGTAAACACTAAGCCATTGGTGATCACCAATAAAAACAAAGTGCTCAATACAGATTCCCATGCAAAGCCTGTCAATGCCAA
>JACCDI010949300.1_pt1 | contig 31343 bp, 32 predicted proteins | sample 7442791 | NCBI WGS metagenome assembly JACCDI01 (sample SAMN15323434, study PRJNA562643) | freshwater metagenome | isolation source: river surface water | place: USA:Blue River Watershed | collected 2017-08-15
GAAGCAACACAAGCAGACAGTGAAGGAAATCAAGTTCAGACCAGGGACGGAGGAAGGGGATTATCAGGTCAAACTACGCAACCTGATACGTTTCCTTAACGATGGAGACAAGGCCAAGGTGTCATTGCGATTCCGAGGTCGTGAGTTAGCCCATCAACATCTTGGGCTGGAGCTGGTTCAAAGGATCGCCAAGGATCTTGAAGAATACGGCACAGTGGAACAAGAACCCAAGATGGAAGGCCGGCAGATCGTGATGATGCTGTCTCCGGCAAAAAAGAAGAAATCGTAGCAGGATCCATTGTTTCGGCCGGCAGTTTCGTCTGCAGATACGCCAAGCAGATTGCTCGAAGCAATGGATTTTTTGTCGCTGTGAATTTCATAAATCAACCCTCAGCTGTCTTTCAACAATGACGTTTGAAAGGCGACAAATGCGGAGTAAGCAATGAGCAACAAGATCAAGACCCACCGCGGTGCGGCCAAGCGGTTCAAGCAGACCGCCGGCGGTTGGAAGCGCAAAAGCGCAAATAAGAGCCACATCCTCACCAAGATGACTACCAAGCGCAAGCGTCAGTTGAGAGGCACGTCATTGGTTCACCCCTCTGACAAGCCGTTGATCGACCGCATGCTTGGCAAGCGCTTCTAACATCACTATTGAGAGGAATTAAAGATGGCCCGAGTTAAGAGAGGCGTCACCGCAAGACGTCGCCACAAGAAGGTTCTGAAACTGGCGAAAGGCTACTATGGTGCGCGCAGTCGCGTATATCGTGTTGCCAAGCAGGCAGTGATCAAGGCAGGTCAGTATGCGTATCGCGATCGCAAGACCAAGAAGCGCATGTTCCGTGCTCTGTGGATCACCCGTATCAACGCCCAGTCACGTGCCAACGGCATGACCTACAGTCAACTGATTGCCGGCTTGAAGAAAGCCAACATTCAGGTGGATCGTCGCGTCATGGCGGATCTGGCAGTCCACGACAAGGCAGCATTCGCTGCACTGGTCAATCAGGCAAAAAACAGTCTGGCTGCATAAGCTGGCCGAGTTGACATCATGCCAGACACTAAAACACTGGTTGAGTCGGCATTGATCGCAATCGCTGCTTCCAGTGACGAAAAGTCACTGGAACAGCTGCGAGTCGATTTTCTGGGAAAGAAAGGCAGTCTTACCGAGTTGCTGAAAGGCCTTGGCAAGCTGGCACCCGAAGAGCGCCCCGCCGCCGGTGAGAAGATCAATCAAGCCAAGAATCAGGTACAGCAAGCCCTGGATGCTCGTCGCGATGTGCTTGTCCAGGAAGCGCTCGACAGACAGCTGAGAAGCGAATCAGTCGACGTGACCTTGCCCGGGCGTCGCCACGGCCATGGCGGTCTGCACCCCATCAGTCGAACCATTGACCGCATACAGTCGATTTTCAAGGTCGCTGGCTATTCCGTGGCCGTAGGTCCGGAAATCGAAGACGATTACCATAACTTCGGCGCGCTGAACATTCCGGACCACCATCCGGCGCGTGCCATGCACGATACTTTCTACATCGATCCTGCCACGGTTCTGCGAACACATACGTCTCCCGTACAGGTGCGTGTGATGGAAGGATCCAAGCCCCCCTATCGCATGATCTGCCCGGGTCGCGTGTACCGCTGCGATTCCGATATCACGCATACCCCCATGTTTCACCAGGTCGAGGGGCTCTTGGTAGACAGACAGGTCAGCTTTGCCGATTTGCGCGGCACCATCGAAGAGTTCCTGCAGGCCTTTTTCGAGAAGGATCTCGCCGTGCGATTCCGTCCGTCATATTTCCCGTTCACCGAGCCCTCAGCCGAAGTGGACATGGCCTGTGTGATGTGTGACGGGAAAGGGTGTCGGGTCTGCAGCCACACTGGCTGGCTCGAAGTCATGGGCTGTGGCATGGTTCACCCCCGTGTTCTGGAAATGTCGGGTGTGGACTCCGAAGAGTTTACGGGCTTTGCCTTTGGCATGGGCGTAGAGCGTCTGGCCATGTTGCGCTACGGAGTCAACGACCTGCGATTGTTCTTCGAGAATGATCTGAGATTCCTCAGACAGTTTAATTGACAGTGATGCGGTCCCATGCGGCCGCGCCATTCCTCATTTCGTTCTAATCAAAGAGAGTTCAGCATGATTTTCAGCGAACAATGGCTTCGTGAGTGGGTCAATCCGCCACTGACAACCCAGAATTTGATGGACCAGTTGACCATGGCTGGCTTGGAAATCGATGGGTGTGAACCTGTTGCAGCTGAATTTTCAGGCGTGGTTGTCGCCGAGGTTCGCCAGGTTGAGCCCCACCCGGACGCCGACAAGTTGCGCGTGTGCCAGGTGTTTGACGGTACGTCGACGCTCCAGGTTGTATGCGGCGCCAGCAATGTTCGGGCTGGAATGCGTGTCCCCTTTGCCACCGTGGGGGCCAGGCTTGCCGGAAAGTCCGGTGACCAAGTCATCACTATCAAGCAGGCAAGACTGCGTGGCGTGGAATCCAGCGGGATGCTGTGTTCGGCACAGGAGCTCGGCATCGCTGACAGTGCTGACGGCTTGCTGGAGCTTCCTGTGGATGCGCCGCTTGGTCGAGACATTCGTGATTACCTGCATTTGGACGATGTCAGTCTTGAATTGGATCTGACGCCGAATCGCGGAGATTGTCTTGGCATCGTGGGGGTTGCCCGTGAGATTGCCGCCTTGAACGGGCTCACAGTCAATCAGCCTGTGATCGATGCTGTGCCAGCCACCATTCCGGACTCATTTCCGGTCAGTATCGAGGCGAGCGCCCAATGTCCGCGTTACCTCGGTCGTGTTGTCAGAGGGGTCAATCCTGCTGCGCCGACCCCACTCTGGATGGCGGAGCGGTTGCGTCGCAGTGGCTTGCGCTGCATCGATGCCGTGGTGGATGTGACCAATTACGTCCTGCTCGAACTTGGTCAGCCTATGCATGCCTTTGATCTCGCGCGCTTGAACAAGCAGATCTGCGTTCGTCTGGCACGGGATGGCGAGAAGCTGGTCCTCCTCGATGGCAAGGAAATCACTCTGAGTGCCGATGTGCTGGTCATCGCAGATGACGACAGGGCGCTGGCCATGGCAGGTGTGATGGGTGGGGGCGAATCCGGGGTTGGTGCTCAGACTCGTGATGTATTCCTGGAGTGTGCCTTCTTTTCACCACTGGCGATCGCGGGCAGAGCGCGTCGCTATGGTTTGCACACAGATGCATCGCATCGTTACGAGCGCGGTGTGGATTTCGAGTTGCAGGCACGTGCAATGGAGCGTGCAACAGCCTTGTTGCTGCAAATTGCCGGTGGCCAGGCTGGGCCTGTACGTGAGTCTCTGGGCCGGCTCCCGCAAGCTCCAGTCGTGACGCTGCAATTCGCCAAGCTCGCTCGCGTGCTCGGACTGCAGATCGAGCCTGCGCAGATATGCGCGATCCTCGAGCGTCTGGGCGTGTCGATAGTGGAGCAGAACGAACTGGGGATCACTGCGAGTATCCCCAGCTTCCGCTTCGATCTGAGTCTTGATGTGGACTTGATCGAAGAGATTGCTCGTGTTCATGGATACAACAACCTTCCCAAGACGCGGGCTCGCAGTCCCATGGCACTCGGCAGCAGCACTGAAATCCGCAGTGAGCCAGGGCGAATCAAGGATCGATTGGCCTCTCTGGGGTACCAGGAGGTCATCACCTACAGTTTTGTCGATCCGCAGCTGCAGAGCAGAATCATTCCTTCTGTAGATGGCATCGCTTTACAGAATCCCATTTCGGCCGATATGTCAGTCATGCGCACATCCATGTGGCCCGGGCTGCTGAATACATTGATTCACAACACCAATCGGCAGCAGGAACGTGTTCGGATCTTTGAGACGGGCCTGATTTTCCAGCGCATCGACGGCAAGACCGTTCAGCCCGCCAAGATCGGTGGACTGATCTTTGGCAAGGTGCAGCCGCAGTTATGGTCCAGCGATGGTCGGGATGCTGACTACTTTGACTTGAAGGGAGACGTGGAGTCCATCCTTGATCTTTCTCCCGGACTTGGGCCTTTGTCTTTTGCGCCTGAAACACATCCTGCGCTTCATCCCGGTCAGTCGGCAGCGATTCATGCCAATGGCAAGAAGATAGGCATCATGGGGGCTTTGAGTCCTCTGCTTCAACGTGAGTTTGGGTTTAGCAAGAAGATCTATCTTTTTGAATTAGATATAGAATCAATACTTGAGTCTCGAGTGCCGAGAATGCGCGAGTTGTCTCGATTCCCGGAAGTCGGACGCGATCTGGCGGTGGTGATCAGTGTTGATGTATCCAGTGAGCAGATAGTTGCCTGCATTCGAGACATTGCTGGCCCTCTGTTGGTCGATCTGCGAATATTCGATGTATATCAAGGTGATGCAATTGAGAAAAACAAAAAAAGCATCGCCTTGGGCTTGACCTTGCAGCATCCTTCGCGCACTCTAGGCGACGACGACATAAATGGAATAATTGACAGTTGTGTCAAAGAGCTACAAGCAAAATTTAATGCAAAGTTAAGGAATTAACTATGGCAGATGGGGCATTGACCAAAGCGGAGATGGCAGAGCGCCTGTTTGAGGAACTCGGCTTGAACAAACGCGAAGCCAAAGAGCTGGTTGAGCAATTCTTCGAGGAAGTTCGTTTGTCGCTGGAGTCCAATGAGCAGGTCAAGATTTCCGGCTTTGGCAACTTCGACCTCAGAGACAAGAAACAACGTCCCGGTCGCAATCCGAAGACGGGCGAAGAGATCCCCATCAAAGCCAGGCGGGTAGTCACATTCAGGCCTGGCCAGAAGCTTAAAGCAAGAGTGGAAAGTTATGCTGGAACCAAGCAATAACGATGAATTGCCACCAATTCCTCCCAAGCGCTACTTCACCATAGGGGAAGTAGGGGAGCTGTGTGCGGTAAAACCGCATGTGCTTCGCTATTGGGAGCAAGAATTTCCTCAATTGAAGCCAGTGAAGCGTCGCGGAAACCGACGCTACTATCAGCGTCAGGACGTTGTGCTGATCCGGCAGATCAAGTCATTGCTTTACGATCAGGGATTCACGATTGGAGGTGCGCGGCAGCGCATGAGTGGTGCCAGCGTGGTGGAAGAGACGCCGAAGGCAAGCCTCGATTCCAAGGCATTCACTGACTTGATCAAAGACTTGGAAGAAGTGATAGCACAATTGTGAAAATGAGGTAGAATTGCCGCCGCTTCAAAGAGGTGGCAATAACTTACAGCGATTCTTCACGCTGAAAGACGCACAAGGCGATATCCTGTGAACGCAGGGTTTCCTCCAGATACACTTCAGAAGACTTCGTTTCAAATTCAAGATCTCGGGGCATAGCGCAGCCTGGTAGCGCACCACACTGGGGGTGTGGGGGTCGTAGGTTCAAATCCTGCTGTCCCGACCAATAAAAAAGGGCGTCCATATGGACGCCCTTTTCATTTGCGGTAATTCAGGCTGTTACTGGCGAACGTAACGCTTGATGCCACCTACCGGGCCCACTTCAGCCCCGTAGATAACGCCGTTGCGGTCAGCGACAACGCCTTCCGCCGTGCAGGTGCCAGTGCAGTCCGGATTCGGATCGGGAATGAACGCAGTCAGCTCGCCAGTAATGGCGCTGCCGATGCGGATGCCACGCAGCCATGCTCCGTGCTCTGGGTTCACAGAGCCGGATTCAGAGTCCGCTGCATACAGGACGTCGTTCTTGTCGATATACAATCCGCTGTTGCGGCTGAATTGATACCACGTGTCCAGACGATTTCCTTCCTGATCGAAGATCACAACTCGGTTATTGCCACGGTCGGCCACGAAGAGTCGGCCCTGTGAATCCATGGCAAGGGAATGCGGCTGCTGGAACTGGTCCGGACCGGTGCCAAGAGATCCCCAGGACTTGATGAATTGCCCTTCGCTGTTGAACTTCAATACGCGCGCTGTGGATCCTGCGGCGTTGGAATGCCCTTCACCAATGAAGATGTCACCGTTTGGCGCAACGTAAACATCGTTGGGCTGGAACAGGTAACCGGGCTCACGCGCTCCGCCGGGCTCGCCAATACGCATGAGCAATTCGCCTTCCGGGCTGAACTTCAGTACCTGATGTCCCTTGAGTTCACCTTGTACGGAGCCATCCTGGGCTCGGTTGTCGCGGCCATCTGTAACCCAGACATTGCCTTCGAAATCGACATGAATGCCGTGGGGCCACATCACGAGACCTGCTCCAAAGCTGGTGACCATGTTGCCATCGGCGTCGAACTTGAAGATGGAGTCGAGGTTTGTCGTTGCACACGGGCCGACGTTGCCCCCGCAACGCTCTCCTACCCAGATGCTGGTACCGTCGATATCGACGTCCACAGCGCTAGTTGAACCCCAATTTCTGCCAGCTGGCATCTTGGCCCAGCCTTCGATGGTCTGATAGGGGTTGGGCAGATTGTTGGTTGGCTCCATATCGGGTTGCGCCATGCTCAGCATGGGAATGACAGCCACTGCTGCTGTCAGTGACATCAGTGCAGTTTTGATACTTTTGTTGTAATTGAACACGGCGGAGGACTCTCCCTAGGATTGCTAAATGGATCGACAGAATAAAGCACCTGTTTTGGTAATTCAATCAGGCAGATGCGTCGATTGCCCCCGTTCTGCAAGAGCAAGAATTCCATTGCGTCCCGCCTGCAAGTCACTGTAGTTTCGCATTCGAATGCACAGTTCCGACCATCCCGTGTCGCGACATAATTGCAGAATTTCGACAGGAGTCATGCACGTCACATGTCTGATCTCGAAGATATCAAGGTCCGTGCTCGGCGCTTTGCCGAGGTGAGGGATTGGGAGCAGTTTCATTCGCCCAAGAATCTGGTGATGGCGCTCAGTGTCGAGGCGGCCGAACTGGTCGAGATTTTCCAGTGGCTCACCGAGGAGCAGTCCGAGCGGCTGAGTGATGAGGCCCTCGCACGCGTGGTCGACGAGATCGCCGATGTGCAGGTGTACCTGGTGCGTCTGGCTGATCGTCTGCAAGTGGATATTGCCGCAGCAGTCGCTCAGAAGATGGCAAAGAACGACGAGAAATATCCCGTAGAGCTGGTGCGAGGCAGTGCTCGCAAGTATTCGGATTACTGACATGTCGGCGGTCGAACCGGCTGAAGGAACCTGTCTTGTTGCAGTGTACGGAACACTGCGGCGTGGGCATGCCAATGCGCATTGGCTGGCAGATGCGCTCTACCTCGGTACTGACGTGTCGCATGCCATCGTCTTGTATGACCTCGGCGCGTACCCGGGCGCGAAGTGGGCAGCCTCTGATGGCATCGAGATCGAGGTCTACCGGATCGACACTCGGACTCTGCATGCGCTCGATCAACTCGAAGAATTCGATCCGGCCGATCCAGCGCGAAGTCTGTATGTCCGAGGCCAGTTACAGACAGCCTTCGGGCGCGCGTGGGTGTACCTGTATCAGGGAGTCGTTGTCGGGCATCGTCCCATTCGAGAGGGGCGCTGGAATCCGCGTGCCGACAGCCCCGGATCGGCCGCACTCAGCTGACCTGGGAGAATTTTTGTTGTGACCACCGCCAAAGCACTCATCGATCTTCGCAGTGACACGGTCACCCTGCCTTGTGAAGGCATGCGCAATGCCATGCGGCAGGCAATCCTCGGAGACGATGTCTATGGTGAAGATCCCACGGTGAGAGAGCTCGAGGAGACTCTGGCGGCAATGACGGGTAAGGAGGCGGGACTTTTTCTGCCCACCGGGACCCAGTCGAACCTGTGTGCGTTGTTGGCTCATTGTGAGCGTGGTGATGAGTACATTGCTGGGCAAGCCGCGCACCTGTATCGCTACGAAGGAGGTGGCGCAGCGGTGCTTGGGGGGATTCAGCCACAACCTGTCGAGAACAGCCAGGATGGTTCACTGGATCTGAACCTTGTCGCCAGCGTCGTAAAGCCGCTGGACTTCCATTTCGCCCGCACGAAATTGCTCTGTCTGGAAAACACCATGCAGGGCAGGGTGCTGTCGTTGTCTTATCTGCAGTCATTGAAGCCCTTCGCGCAAAGCCATGGCTTGCAATTGCATCTGGATGGAGCGCGCCTTTTCAATGCGGCGATCGCCTGCGGTGCGAGCCTTGCAGAACTCACTCACATGTTCGACTCCGTTTCCATCTGTCTATCCAAGGGGCTTGGTGCCCCCGCAGGGTCGGTGCTTGTCGGGCATTCCTCCGTGATTGCCACGGCGCGACGCTGGCGCAAGGTGCTGGGAGGAGGGATGCGACAGTCGGGCGTGCTGGCCGCGGCAGGGCTGTATGCCTTGCGCCACAACGTTTATGGTCTGGCGGAGGATCACGCAAGAGCCCGCAGGCTGGCCGACGGCTTGCGCGCGCTCGGCCTGGCTGTCGAACCGGTGCAGACCAACATGGTCTATGTGAATTGCAGCGCCTTCGACCTGTCGCGCTTGAGCGGGCGACTGCTCGAGAGGGGGGTGATGATGAACCCGGCGAGCAGGTTGCGGCTGGTGACGCATCTCGGCATTGATGACGAAGCGGTGGAAAAAGTGCTGCTGGCATTTCAGAGCAGTATTTGATCAATCTCCATATAGAGGTATATGATTAATAAAATCATGCGCTTGTATTCAAATTTTGAGTAAATTTCGCATGCAGGTTCATGTGGAACCCCGACAAGGTGCAGCAAGGTATGGACACTCTCAAAGCTGAAAAATTCTTCAAGGCCGGTGAAGTCATCATGGCCCAGGGAGACGCAGGGACCTGCGCCTATTTCATACAGGAGGGGCGGGTTGGCATTGTTGTCGAGAAGGACGATGGCAACGTGCTCGACATGGGGACACGTGGGCCCGGCAGCATCATCGGCGAGATGGCGATCGTCGACAATCAGCCGCGCAGCGCCACGATACGTTCATTGGAAAACTGCCGACTGCTGGAGATCACGAAAGACGATTTCGCGCGCAGCGTGCGCGGAGCCAACCCTATCGTGCGTCTGATCGCGCAGGTCATCCTGATGCGTTACCGCGATATCCTCCGCCGTTCGCAGATGCTGTCCAGCGATGCGACCGGTGCACAATCTCCTGAATTGCAGGAAAAGGAGTACGCCGAGCAGATCAACGTGGTGCAGGCCATCAAGATGGCCAATGAGTTCAAGGTGGCGATCGCGACCGGTCAACTTCGCCTGCATTACCAGCCGATCATCTCCATCGGCAGCGGTCGCATTCTCGGATTCGAGGCATTGATGCGGTGGCAACATCCGGAGCGAGGGCTCATCCCGCCGGACCTTTTCATTCCGATGGCGGAGGACAGCGGGCTGATCATCGAAGCGAGTCGCTGGGCGGTGCGTGAGGTGTGTCAGCTCATCAAGCGTCTGGACAATCTGCGTCCTGATCTGGACAGCGTCTATTTCAGCGTCAACATGTCGGCCACAGACTTCGACGAGCAGGGGTTTCTGGAATCCTTCAACGGCATTCTCGATGAAACCGGCACCAGCGCCAGTCGGCTGAATCTCGAGATCACCGAGCGGCTTCTGCTGAAGCAGCCGAAGAATGTCAAGCAGACCCTGGATCGATGTCGCGAACTCGGCATCGGAGTGGTGATCGACGATTTCGGTATCGGCTACTCCTCCCTGTCCTATCTGCATCAGTACCCCATCGATACCCTCAAGATCGACAAGAGCTTCATTCACATGATGCGGCGTGATGCCAAGGTTCTGGGGCTGGTGAAGTCCATCCTGTCGTTGCGGGACAATCTGGCCATCCGCATCATTGCCGAAGGTGTGGAGGAAGCCGAGGAAGCGGCCCTGCTCGCCAGCCTGGATTGTGACGTTGCTCAGGGGTATTACTTCTCCAGACCAGTAGCCGAAGAGCACCTTTATTCCCTGTTGGCACAACGCAACCCGCAACAGCGTTGAATTCGCCGCCAGTCGCGCCGCGCCCGGCGTGATTTGACCTTTTCTCAAAAGCGTGTAGGCTTCGAATCACCTAGACGTTAGCCAAACAGCGTGCGACTGCAAGTTGCATGTCGTCGCATGCCTCCCGACAACTTAAAACAATATCGGAGAAACATGTCAGTGAATCCACGACTCACACGCAGGCGATTCATAAAGGGAGTGATCTACTCCGGCGCCGCCGCAATGTCTGGCGCAGGTGTGTACCTCGCCAATGCCCAGTCACGACCCGCTGCAGCGGTTGAACGACTGATTTCCATCAACGTCAATGGACGTACCCGCCGTGTCGACGTATTGCCCCAGGAGACACTGGCTCACACGCTTCGCTACAAGCTGGAACTGACAGGCACCAAGCTGGGCTGCAACCGCGGTGAATGCGGCGCCTGCACCGTTCTCGTGGATGATGTGACTCACTATGCCTGCTCCATGCTGACTCACAGCGTCAAACAGCGTTCTGTCACCACCATCGAAGGCCTGCAGTCGGCCGATGGTCAACTGCACGTTGTTCAGCAGGCCTTCCTCGACGAACTCGGCCCGCAGTGTGGTTTCTGCACACCCGGTCAGGTGCTCGCAACGGTCGCGCTCCTCAAGTCCAATCCCAGACCCACCCGCGATGAAGCCCGCGATGCGCTCGCCGGCAACCTCTGTCGCTGCGGTGCCTATGATCACTACTTGAATGGCGTCATGCGCGCCTCGGGGCAACTGTCATGAGCTACATGCATATCGGCAAGGATTTCACGCCGCCTTGTGCGCAAGGCAAGATCACCGGCGCAGCGCGCTACGCCGAAGACTTCAGACGAGAGGGCATGGTCTTCGCTCGCCTGCTCACCAGCCCTGTGCCCAGTGGCATGGTGCGGGACATTGATGTATCGGAAGCCCTGCGCATGGACGGAGTGGTGGGCATCCTGACAGCGGAAGATCTGCCGGCCGCAGCAAGGCCGGGGGTGCCCGCACTTTCCAATGAGCTGACTTACGTTGGGCAACCCATTCTCGCGATCGCCGCCATCAGCGAGCAGATTGCGGAGAATGCCCTCGAACGCATTCGCATGAACATCGAGCGCCGCCCCTTTGTGGTGGACCCGCTGGACAGCCTGGTGGAAGGTGGTCCGAACGCCTATCCGGAAGGCAACGTGATGATGCGTGGCGAGAACGGCATGGAACTGCGTCCGCTGAAGTGGACGCGCCAGGCAGTCGAGGACTTCCGTGCGGGCCGCGAGCCCACTGCCGAGTTCACTACCGAGTGGTCCTATGGCGATCTGGAAGCGGCTTTCGCCGAATCCACCGTGATTGTCGAGGAGCCCTTCGTCACAGCAGGGTATCCACACCATTCGCTGGAACCGCGCACCTGCATGGCTTACTGGGAAAACGGTCGCTGCTACTTCCACGGCTCGCTGCAGAGCCAGAGCGCAGCCAATGCTCCTCTGTCGCGCATGCTGGGCATCGAACTGGATCAGCTGGTGTTCATCAACGAGACGACAGGGGGAGGATTCGGTTCCCGTATCGGGCCATACCCGTTCATGTCGATTGCCGGCTATCTCTCGCGCAAGGTCAATCGTCCGGTGCAGGTGCGCATCACCCGCGAAGAAGAGTTCTTCATTGGCTCCGCGCGCTCCGGCATGCAGGGCTGGATCAAGGTGGGCGTGAAGCCGGACGGCAAGGTGGCGGCGGTGGATGTCATCATTGTCAACGACGGTGGCTCCAGTGGTTCAGGCAGCGGCTCGTCGTCTGCGGGCGCGATTTCCGTGTCCTACCAGCCAACTGCCATGCGTTTCCGCGGGGCTTCAGTCTTCACCAACACCACACCACGCGGTGCACAGCGAGGTCCGGGTCAGAACGAGATGCACGCGATTCTGGCTCCCGTCATGGACAAGGCCGCGCGCCAGCTTGGCATGGATCGCGTGGAATTCCGCCGCATCAATGCGCCGGATCACAATTCGCTGATCGATGCGAACCAAGGCCCCTTGACCAGCGCCTACATGCGTGAAGCCATCGACATGGGGGCGCAGATGTTCGACTGGCAGGCCAAGGTCAACCAGCCGCGCCGCAATGGCAGCAAGGTGATCGGCGTTGGTGTCGGCGAGGGCTATCACGCCGCCGGCAACAACGGCTTCGACGGTATCGTGCGCATTGGGCCGGACGGCAAGGTCTATCTGCATACCGGCGTCGGCAACCTCGGCACCTACTCCTATGCCGCCACCGTGCGTGCGGCAGCGGAAGTACTGCAGTGCAGCTGGGAGAACTGCGAGATCGTGCGTGGCAACAGCGATCTCGGTTTGCCGCACAGCTCCGGCCAGGGCGGCAGCAACACCATCTTCACGCATACCCGCACCAACTATGTCGCTGCCATGGATGCCGTGGGGAAGATGAAGGAAATCGCTGCGGCTGAGCTTGGTGGCTCACCGGATGATTTCAGCATCGACGGCAGTCGCGTCTTCAAGACAGCGACTCCGGCCCAGGGGCTGACCTATGCCGAAGCAGCGCAGCGCGCCATCGCGCTGGGCGGCAAGTTCAGCGGTGCGGAATATCCCGAGGACATCAACGATCTGACGAAACTGGCGGTGCAGAAGATTGCCGGGACAGGTCTGGTCGGCGTGGCCAAGGACAATCTCGAGAAGAACGGCACCGCTCCCGGGCTGGCAATCGCCTTCGCGGAAGTGGAGCTGGATCTGGATACCGGCAAGTATGAAATTCGCGACTACACCGCAGTGGCGGAGTGCGGCACCGTGGTTCATCCCAAGGGCCTCTCTCACGGCATGAATGGCGGTGGGGTGTGGGGTTTCGGCATGGCAGGCTTCGAGCGCCATGTGTATGACCCGCAGAATGGTCTGCCCGCGAACGTCGGCCTCTACCAGAGCAAGCCTCCCACATTCCTGGATGTGCCCAGGGCCATGCATACGGCAGCCGTCAATCTGCCCGACCCGCAGAGCCCGTTTGGTGCCCGGGGCATCGGGGAGCCTGCCATGGGGTGCGCCGCAGCGGCGATCATGAGCGCACTGACCGATGCTCTGGATGGTCACCTGTTCAATCGAACCCCGGTGACGCCCGACATGATCATCGAGCACGTGGCGCAAAACACCTATAACAACAAGTCACTGAAAATAAATACTTTCTGAGGTTACTATGCCATCACATGACGTCATGCCCGATATCGAACTCTACCAGCCTGTGCAGGTAGAGGATGCGCTGGATCTGGCCTCTCGACTTGCTGAGAGAGGCTGGTTGCTCGGCGGCGGCCAGGATACCTATGGCTGGTTGAAGGATCGCAACAAGTCGCCCGAGGCGATGATCGACCTCAATGGCATCGAAGCGTTGCGCGGCATTCGCGAAACAGCCTCGGGGCTGGAGATTGGTGCCTTGACCACCTTGACGGAGGTTGCCACCAACCCGCTGATCAAGGCCAGCTACTCCCTGCTGTCTGATGCCGCAGTGAAGGTGGCCAGTCCGCAGATTCGCAACGTGGGAACGGTCGGCGGCAACCTCGTCCAGGATGTTCGCTGCTGGTACTACCGCCGCGGGTTGTCCTGCTATCGCGCAGGGGGCAACCTCTGCTACGCAGATACTCCGCAAGGGATGAATCGCGAGCACGCCATCTTCGGCGCCAGCCGTTGTGTGGCGGTGACGCCTTCCGATACAGCGCCCGCGCTGGTTGCTCTGGATGCCTCCATGGTGATTCGCAGCACTTCCGGCGAGCGTGTGGTCCCGGCGGCAGACTTCTTCGTGGGCCCCAACGTGGATATCCGCCACACCACCGTTCTGCAGCCTGGCGAGATCCTCACAGCCGTCCGCATTCCCAACACCTGGGCGAATGCCACGTTCTATTTCGAGAAGGTAGCCGATCGCAATGTCTGGGACTTCGCTCTGGTGAGCATTGCGGTCGCCATGCGCGAGTCGGGCGGTGTCATTCAGGACTCCCGTTTCGTGGCCGGCGCCGTGCAGTGCACGCCGCGACGTCTTGAGGCGGTGGAAGCTGCCGTGCGGGGCAAGGCGCGTGGCGAGGCCACTGCCATGACCATTGGCTCGCTGGCCAGCAATGGCGCAGAGCCGCTGACGCACAACGGCTTCAAGATGCACCTGGTGGACAACCTCGCCAAGCGCGCCTTGCTTGCCTGATGAACGTGAAAAGCCCTCCAGAGAGTCGTACCACTCTCTGGAGGGCTTTTTATTTGGTGCCATCGCGCGGTTCCAGACCCTGCACGAGTGCAAGCCATGAGTGCTGATTTTGAGCTCACGGCGTTGATTGCCGGCAGTTGGCTCGGCCGCCTGGCCGAATTCCTGCTCTCCAATGTTCCGGGCATGCCGCCCATCCTGCAGACCATCCACTTGCTGAGCGTGTGCGCGATCATGGTGTCGGCGGTGTTTGTCAGTCTCCGCATTCTGGGCCTGGCCGTGCCCACTCAGCAGGTGCCGGAAATGGTGCAGCGTCTGCAGCCGTGGAACTGGTATGGAGTGGCCGGCGCCTTCCTGTCCGGGATCTGGTTTGTGTTCGCGAGGCCGGAGCGCTACTTCGGCAATCCGGTTTTCCAGATCAAGTTCGCGGTGCTGTTCTTCGCCATCGGCCTCACCCTGGCGCTTTACCGCATGAGCGCAGTGGCGGCCGTCGACGCGTCGTCGGGTTCAGCGCACCGCCTCCCATTGCGTGCACTGGCAGCGCTGGTGCTGCTGCTGTGGGTCACCGTGCTGCTGGCGGGCCGTTGGATTGCCTACGCCGAGTACTTGTTCTGGTAGCAGGGGAGAATGATGTGAACGACTTCTGGCTGCGACTCGAGTATTTGCCGCTTTCTGCAGAGATCGGTGCCACGGCGTGGTTTCCCCTGATGGAATCCCTGCATGTCCTGAGCATGGGCATAATGCTGGGCGCCATTGTCATGGTGGATCTGCGAGTGCTCGGTATTGCTGCCTTGCGCTACCCTGTGCAGGTCATGGTGCGTGAACTGGTCCCGTGGGCGGCCTGGGCCTTTGTGTTCGCTACAGTCACCGGTCTGGCCATGTTCATCACGCGGGCCAGTGCCCACGTGCAGAATCCCGCCTTCCAGATCAAGCTGGCGCTGTTGCTGCTGGCAGGCGTCAATATCGCACTCTTTCATTTTCGTGCACTCCCCGCCATGCTACGCAGCGCCCGCAGCGATGGCGCGCCAGGTTTGGCGCGCGTCAGTGCAGGGCTTTCCCTGTTGCTGTGGAGCGCCGTCATGCTGGCTGGTCGCTGGGTAGGTCATGTCGTCTGAACTCAAGGAAGTCCCGCTGGTGCGCTCGCGCTGGCTGGAACGTTTTGCCGCGGATCCCGAGTCACGCAATTACTCGCGTCAGGTCTCGGGCTTCATGCACTCGCATGTCATGCCGACACGTGTCGGTGCGCCGCAGCTGCTGGCCCTGTCAACGGATCTTGCATGGCAACTGGGCTTTTCGGACGCCTACTGCGACAGTGAAGAATTTCTGCAGTGCATGGCTGGGAATCGGTTGCTTGCAGGTAGTCGTCCCTATGCCACACGTTATGGCGGGCATCAATTCGGCCAGTGGGCAGGGCAGCTCGGAGACGGTCGCGCCATCAATCTTGGGGAAGTGACTGATCTCGACGGTCAACCGCAGTGTCTGCAGCTCAAAGGTGCCGGACCGACTCCTTTTTCGCGCGGCGCGGATGGCCGAGCGGTTCTGCGCTCCTCGGTGCGGGAGTTTCTGTGCAGCGAGGCCATGCACTTCCTGGGCGTGCCCACGACACGCGCACTGAGCCTGGTCATCACAGGAGATTCAGTCCTGCGTGACATGTTCTATGACGGCAATCCCGAAGAAGAACCCGGAGCGATCGTGTGCCGCGTGGCACCTTCCTTCACTCGCTTCGGGCATTTCCAGCTGTGCGCCATGCGGGGCGAATGGGAGCTGCTGCGCGAGTTGATCGACTTCACCATTGCGACGGACTTTCCCGAGTTGCAGGCGCGTCATCTGGGCGGTGAACTGGATCGAGAATCTCTGCACGCGTGCTGGTTTGCCGAAGTCTGCCAGCGCACCCGTGTGACCCTGCTCGGCTGGATGCGCACCGGATTCGTTCACGGGGTGTTGAACACGGACAACATGTCGATCATCGGGCAGACCATCGATTACGGTCCTTACGGCTGGCTCGACAACTTCGATGCGCAATGGACGCCCAACACCACGGATGCCGCCATGGGTCGCTACCGCTTCGGACAGCAGCCTGCCGTGGTGCAGTGGAATCTCTATCAGCTCGCCAATGCCTTGCTTCCGGTGACGGGCAATCGGGAATTCATGGAGGCCGAGCTGACTCGTTTTGCCACGCTGCACGAACGCGAATGGCGAGACATGATGCTGGCCAAGACGGGCCTGCTGCCGGGCAGCGAGCAAGAGGACGACGCCATACTCGAGGGCTTGATGCAGATACTGGAGGCGCAGGAGACGGACTACACGCTGTTCTTCCGTCGTCTGGCGGACTTCGACCATCGACGGCAGGATCTGGTGCTTGCGGATATCGTGCGTGACGCCATCTACGATCAGGCGGCATACGATGAAGCGCAGCAACAGCGCATCAATGCCTGGGCAAAACTCTACGCGGCACGTCTCGAGCAGCAGGACTCTGACTGGATACAGCGCAGGGCGCGCATGAATGCCATGAATCCCTGCTTTCTGTTGCGCAATTATCTGACGCAGCAGGCGGTTGAACAGGCGGCACAGGGCGATCTGGGATTGCTGCGCGATCTGCAGCAGGCTCTGCAGTGCCCGTATGACGAGGACCCACGCTTTGTCTCGCTGTATGGGCGAAGGCCCGAGTGGGCCCGGCACAAGGCCGGGTGTTCGATGCTCTCATGCAGTTCCTGAGTCTGCACTGACGCTCAGGCGGAGGGCAGGGGAAGATCGAGTATCTGCAGGGTGGCCTTGGCGGCGCGCCCTTCGTTCCCGTCATCCTGGTGATTGCGCAGCTCCAGGGGCGTCTTCTGCTCGACGAGCTCGCAAGGCAGGATTGCCAGCAATTCATACTGGCCGGATTCCGTCATGGCCACACTGATGATCTCGCCGACGCTTTCATTTCCTGCCATGATCATCGAGTCGCCGCCAGCACGCACGCCTTTGACGGTGGCCCGGTACAGGCGCTTCTTCGCTGGAGCGCGGTAATGCATGCGGGCCACGATCTCCTGGCCCGGGAAGCAGCCCTTCTTGAAATCAATCACCCCGGTGAGGTCGTAATTCAGCAGTTGGGGGGTGTAGGTATCCTGCGTGTCGGCCGTGATGTGCACACTGCCCTGACGAATGTCCGCGAGTTCCCATTCTTCCAGGTCATCGGTGATGCCCTGGTCTTCGAGCTGATCACGAATGTCATCGTTGTCCGCGCTGAGCAGAATTTCATAGCGCGCCTGCTCATCGGGCAAGCGGATGAGCAGGCAGTCGTTCTGAACCGCGACACCGTCGGCATTTTCCGGAACCGTCTCGAAGATCGCCTGCAGGGTTTGCGTCGCACTCGAGCCATACACGCCGAAACGCTCCCAGGAGGATGTCTCGATCTTGATGGCTGCCTTCGAGAAGACGATGTATTTCTCGAGCGTTTTCTTGAGTGAGTAGCCCATGCCGCGTGTCGTCAGCAGCAGAAAGGACGAGCCGTTGGCAAGGACGCGCATGTCGGCGATCACCCTGCCGTTGATATCGCAGTAGGCCCCGCGCACGCTCTGTGTGGGAGAGACCTTGTTGATATCGCATGTGAGCTGCCCCTGCAGAAACTTGGCAGCTTCATCCCCCGAAACAGCAAGCAGGTCGAAGTTGTTCAGGTCAGTCAGCGTAGTGGCCATGTGGGGTGCCCGGTCGAGTTGGCGGTTTTGAGTTATCATGAAGTGCAAGGACACACACTTCAGGTTGGCACATGTTATCAGATATTGAGTACAAGAAACTTGCGTGGCACAGTCGTCGCGGCATGCGCGAACTGGATCTGCTGCTGCTGCCGTTCGTCGAACAGGTCTTGCCCCAATTGCATGAAGAGCAGCAGCGCCTTTATCAGCGACTGCTGGAAGAAGAGGACCAGGATCTGTTTTCCTGGCTGGTGCAGCGGGAGCCCGTGCCCGATGCCCGGTTGCAGAATCTGGTAGACCTGATACGGGCTCGTTCCCATGTCCTTTCGAATTGACCTGCAGCCCTCACGTCTGCTCTTGCGTTTGCAGGCAGTGCAGATTGGCCTGGGGCTGGCGGCCTGCCTCATAGTGCTGCAGTATTCCTTGCTGCCGCTGTTGCTGTTTGTGCCGCTGTCTCTCGCTGTCCGACAGTGGTTCAGCGATCAGCGCGGTCCGCGTGCGCTGGTTCTGATGGACGACGAGTGGTATCTGGTCTACGAACAGGACGTGTACAAGGCAGCGCTGCAGCCCCGAGTCTATTGCACAGAGCACTTGCAGATCCTGCAGTTCAGTCTGTGGGACGAAGGGCAGCCTAAAATGCGGTCAGAACAGGTTCTGATTCTGCCGGACAGCGCCGACACTGACGCGCGTCGACAATTGCGAACCATGCTGCGCTGCTACCCGTTTTCTGCCGCTGCTCTCGCCGCATGAGAAGAAAGTTCGCCATCACGACTTGACGATGGCGTTGTCGGGCAGCAGCACGGTGTCCTGTGCGATGGGCAGCGTGTCGGGGTAGTCCACCGAATAGTGCAATCCGCGACTTTCCTTGCGAGCGATGGCGCTCTCCACGATCAGTCGGGAGACGAGCACGAGATTGCGCAGTTCCAGCAGATCCTTGCTGACAATGTAATGCTTGTAATAGTCAGCCGTCTCCTGCTCCAGCAGTTGAATGCGTCGGCGTGCGCGCTGCAGACGCTCGTCCTTGCGAACAATCCCCACATAGGCCCACATGAAGCGGCGCAGCTCGTCCCAGTTGTGCGCCACGATGATCTCTTCGCGTGAGCGCGTCACCTTGCTGTCATCCCACGCCGGGATGTGTTCCGCGAGTGGCGTGCTGGCAAATTTCTCGCGAATGTCCTCACTGGCGCTGAAGGCAAGCACGAAGCATTCAAGCAGCGAATTGCTGGCCATGCGATTGGCGCCGTGCAGTCCTGTGAAACTCGTCTCGCCGATGGCATACAGATTCGGCAGATCGGTGCGGCTGCGCTTGTCGACCACGACGCCGCCACAGGTGTAATGCGCCGCCGGCACGACAGGAATGCGATCGCGCGTGATGTCGATGCCGAATTTCAGGCAGTTGGAATAAATGGTCGGGAAATGTTCCTTGATGAATTCTGCAGGCTTGTGGGTGATGTTCAGGAACACGCAATCGCAACCGAGTCGCTTCATCTCATGGTCAATCGCTCTTGCCACGATGTCGCGAGGGGCAAGCTCCCCGCGCTCGTCGAAGCTGCTCATGAAGCGGGTACCGTCCGGGAGCTCCAGCCACGCACCTTCGCCACGCAGCGCTTCGGTGATCAGGAAGGACTTGGCGTGGGGATGGTACAGACAGGTGGGGTGGAATTGATTGAATTCCATGTTGGCGACCCGGCAGCCTGCGCGCCATGCCATGGCAATGCCGTCACCAGTCGCGCCGTCGGGATTGCTCGTGAACAGATAGGCCTTGCTGGCGCCACCGGTTGCCAGCACCACGAAACGGGCTCTGTAGACCTCCACATTGCCGGTCAGTGCGTTGAGCACATAGGCGCCGACACAACGGTTACCCGGCAGGCCGAGTTTCGACGAGGTGATCAGATCGATGGCCACGCCGTTCTCGATCAGTTCGATGTTGCGATGCAGGCGCGCCTTGGCAGCCAGGGTCTCGAACACTGCGCGACCCGTCGCATCGGTGGCGTGAATGATGCGTCGATGACTGTGCCCCCCTTCCTGAGTCAGGTGCAAAGGCGCCAGGTTGTCCGGTTGCAGCGGCGCGCGTGCCGCCGCAATCTTCGCATCGGTCGGGTCTACCGTGGTGAAGGGGACCCCCTGTTCGACCAGCCACTTGACGCAGTCGCTGCTGTTTTCCACAACATGGGACACCATGTCCCTGTGGCAGAGACCCGCCCCTGCAACAAGCGTGTCTGCGATATGCGCATCGATGCTGTCATCGTCATCCAGCACTGCCGCGATGCCGCCCTGGGCCCAGTAGGTGGCGCCCTGACTCAATTGCCCCTTGCTGATCACGGCCACCCGCGCGAAGTCCGCGGTCTTCAATGCGAGTGTCAGTCCGGCGGCGCCACTGCCAATGACGAGAATGTCGTAGTCACGAACAGATGTGCTATCGTTGAAGCGCATGGTCACGGTGGTCGATGCCCTGGAGTGATGCGGGGAGCTGGCTGTTGTCATGGGTCGAAAGCGGCCTATATTACCGTCATGCGTACGCACAATGCCATGCGCAGCAAATTTCCGCCGGGAGGCGGGGCCGGTGAACAAGGATACAGATCAACAGCTGGTTGAGCGCACGCTCAATGGCAATCAGGCGGCATTCAACCTGCTGGTTCTGCGCTATCAGCACAAGGTGGCAGGTCTGATTTCACGTTTCGTGAAAGATCCGCATGAAGTCGAGGACGTCGCGCAGGAAGCCTTCATCAAGGCATACCGTGCCTTGAACCTGTTTCGTGGTGACAGCGCGTTCTACACCTGGCTTTATCGCATCGCGGTCAATACCGCGAAGAACCACCTGGTATCCCGTGGTCGCCGGCCTCCTTCGACGGACTTCGATCTCGATGACGCCGAGCTCGTGGAGGACACCAGTGCCTTGCGTGACATCGATTCGCCAGAGGGGTTGCTGCAGAAGGAGCACCTGGAGAAGTTGATCAACGAGGCCATTGATGAGCTTCCCGAAGACCTGCGGACGGCCTTCACCCTGCGGGAGTTCTCGGGGCTCAGTTACGAGGACATCACTGAAATCATGGATTGTCCTGTTGGCACGGTGCGGTCCCGAATATTTCGGGCAAGGGAAGCGATCGACAGGAAAATTCGCGAATTGATGCAGTCTTGACGGAACGAAGTCGGGAGGCTGCTGTCAAACCCTGCAAATGTCAGTCTCACGCCCATCTATACAGAGGTCATGCATGAGCAAACCACCCAGTCAGGCCAGAGAGCACGCGGAAACTCTTTCCGCCTTGATGGACGACCACGCCGACGAACTCGAGCTGCGTCGCTTGTTGAAGGACATGCCCGAGCATCCGGAACTCGCGCAGACCTGGAACCGTTACAACCTTGCGCGCTCTGTCCTCCACAAGGAAGAGCTGTTCACTGTCTCTGCGGCCGGCAGCCAGCGCATCCTGGCGGCCCTGGCAGCTGAAGCTCCCCATTCCAGTGGCAAGGGCGGCGCTGCGCGAGTCACCGCACCCTGGCTGCCGGTCGTGGGTCGTCTGGCGATTGCGGCATCCGTGACGCTGGCGGTCTTTCTAGGGCTGCAGTCAGCGTTGAATCAGGACAGTCCTGGCGCCAGCATGGCGGGAACCACAGAAGTTCAACCAGCCGCTGTGGTCGAACACGTTCCTGCCGTTGAAGTGGCCGCCCAGTCTGCATTCGATGCAGAGGCCCAGCAGCGACTGAACGATTACATCCGTGGTGTGTCAATTCAGTTCCGCGAGAACGAGCCAGTGAACCCGGCTTTCAACATCCTGCAGGATTCCCAGTTGATCAGGCAGGTCAACCAGATAGAGAACTGACACCGTCCGGCGGCAGCCCCTCGCTGTCGCCGGGCCTTGCCAGGTTTCCTTCCCTCTCCTCCCTTTCCTTGCATCTCGATACAAGGCTTGCCCCCCTCGCTTGCGCGCTGTACTTTACGGCAGAACCAACGCTTGATGATTTCCCGGCATCCGCCGTGAATCACCCCATGGGGAGTAGATGCATGCTCAGACCGTCCCGCAGCCTCGCAGCCATTGCGTGGCAGGTGCCTTTTCTCTTTCTCGCCTTGACCCTTGCTTCAGGGACGTTCGCGCAGGCCGCCGAATTGCCGGATTTCGCCACGCTCGTCGAGCGCAATGGCCCTGCGATCGTCAATATCGCGACCATGCAGCAGGCCTCTGCTGCCGACAATCAACGCGGAGACATCGAAGAGTTGTTGCGTCGCCTGAGCCCCGATGAGCCCTTGCCTCCCGAGCTGGAGGAGCGGCGCTCCCGCCCCCGTGGTGGCGTGGGTTCGGGCTTCATCATTTCGGAGGACGGTTATGTCATCACCAATCACCATGTGGTCAACGGCGCCGATCAGATCACGGTCACATTGAACGACAGGCGCGTGTTCCAGGCGCGAATCATTGGCACAGACGAATTGTCCGATGTCGCGTTGTTGAAAATCGAAGCAGAGGATCTGCCCACTGTCGAGTTCGGTGACTCCGAGGCGGTCCGCGTAGGCGAATGGGTGCTCGCCATCGGCTCTCCTTTCGGGCTGGAATTCTCCGCGGCGGCAGGCATCGTCAGCGCCAAGGGGCGCGCCGTGCCTGGCAACCAGACCAACTATGTCTCGTTCATCCAGACGGATGTCGCGATCAACCAGGGCAATTCCGGCGGCCCGTTGTTCAACCTGGAAGGCGAGGTGATCGGCATCAATTCGCAGATCCTCAGCAGCACGGGCGGGTCCAATGGAATCTCCTTCGCCATTCCCAGCAATGTGGCCTTGAATGTGGTCGAGCAATTGCGGGAGACCGGCGCGGTCAGCCGCGGCCTTCTGGGGGTGCTGATCAAGGACGTCGATTTCGCGCTGGCGGAAGCCTTCTTCATGCCTCGCCCCATGGGTGCTTTCGTGGACGAGGTGCAGCCTGGCAGTCCTGCCGAGGATGCAGGCGTGCTGAATGACGACATCATCATGGCCTTCAATGGCAGGGAGATCGAGACGTCCTCCATGCTGCCGTTCTATGTGGGGCAGGTGCGGCCTGGCACGAGTGCCGAGCTGACCATCATGCGCAATGGTGAAACACTGAGTGTGGATGTCATCGTCGGCGCCTTGCCCGGCAGCGGTGTCGCCGCGCAGAGTCAGGCCATTGAACCGCCTCCTGCGAACCGGCTGGGGCTGACCATCGGCAGTCTGGATCCCGACGTCCGTGAGGCCATCGGCATGGGCGGCGTCCAGGTGCAGGAAGTCCTGGACGGTCCCGCAGAGCAGGCGGGCCTGCGCGAGGGCGATGTGATTGTCGAGCTCAATCGCATTCCTGTGCCCGATCTTGATGCCTTTGACAGCGCTTCGCGACAACTGCCGGAAACCGGCTTCGTGCCCGTTCGCATCCTCCGAGAGGGTCGCGGAACCACCTTGGTGTTCGAGCTCGAGTAGCCCGCCTGCCGAAGCCGGTGGTCGCTGTGTCGCGCTCACCGGCTGCCCTGCAGTGCGAATCAGCGGCTGCAGCCCACTGATATTCCGCCGGAAATTCACTGACAGCTCCACTTCGTTCCTGTAGACTTGCCGCCTTGAAATCCTGGCCCCGAGCCAGGATGTGCCGGCCCTGTGCCCCTGGTCTCGTGACCATGCCCATTAATCTCGACTTTGTGACCCTATCCTGTGAGTGATCTCAGCCACATCCGCAATTTCTCCATCATCGCCCATATCGACCACGGCAAATCCACGCTCGCAGACCGCTTCATCCAGCTCTGCGGCGGGCTGGACGAACGTGAAATGAACGAGCAGGTGCTGGACTCCCTCGATATCGAGCGCGAGCGTGGCATCACGATCAAGGCACAGAGCGTGACACTGCATTTCGACAGCAAGGACGGCAAACGCTATCAGCTGAATTTCATCGATACCCCCGGTCACGTGGATTTCACCTACGAGGTGTCGCGCTCGCTGGCTGCCTGCGAAGGTGCCTTGCTGGTGGTGGATGCCGGTCAGGGCGTGGAAGCGCAGTCCGTGGCGACCTGCTACACCGCCATCGAGCAGGGGCTGGAGGTGATTCCGGTCCTCAACAAGATGGACCTGCCGCAGGCCGAACCCGAGAAGGTGCGGCAGGAGATCGAGGAGATCATCGGCATCGATGCTTCCAATGCCGTCTGCGCCAGTGCCAAGACCGGCATGGGCATCACCGAGATTCTGGAAGAACTGGTTCGTCTCGTGCCGCCCCCGCAGGGCGATGTCGACGCGCCGCTGCAGGCGTTGATCATTGATTCCTGGTTCGACAATTACCTCGGCGTGGTGTCGCTGGTGCGCGTGAAGCAGGGCACGCTGCGCAAGGGCGAGAAGATCATTGCCAAGACCATCGGCAAGGCCCATCTGGTGGACGGTGTGGGGGTGTTCACGCCCAAGCGGCTGGAAACGGATGTGCTGCGCGCCGGCGAAGTGGGTTTCGTGGTTGCCGGTATCAAGGAGATCAAGGGCGCCCCGGTTGGTGACACGCTCACGCACGCAGCCACGGCGGATGTGCCTGCCCTGGCCGGCTTCAAGAAGATTCAGCCACAGGTGTATGCCGGCCTGTTTCCCGTGTCTTCCGACGATTTCGAGAATTTCCGCGATGCGCTGGAGAAGCTCACGCTGAACGATGCCTCGCTGTACTACGAGCCCGAGAGTTCCGATGCGCTGGGCTTCGGTTTCCGCTGCGGTTTCCTCGGCATGCTGCACATGGAAATCATTCAGGAGCGTCTCGAGCGCGAGTATGACCTCTCGCTCATCACCACGGCGCCGACCGTGGTTTATGAAGTGCTGCTGCACAATGGCAACACCGTGCGCGTGGACAGTCCCTCCGCATTGCCAGCCGTCACCTCCATCCAGGAAATGCGCGAACCCATCGTGCTGGCCAGCATTCTGGTGCCGCACGAATATCTCGGCAACATCATCAATCTGTGCATCGCGCGCAGAGGGGTGCAGCGTGACATGCAGTTCATCGGGCGTCAGGTGTCCCTGCGCTACGAATTGCCGATGAATGAAGTGGTGCTGGATTTCTTCGACAAGCTCAAGTCGGCGAGTCGCGGCTATGCATCACTCGACTATCACTTCATCCGTTTCGAGCCCGCCAACCTGGTCCGCCTCGATGTGCTCATCAATGGCGACCGCGTGGACGCTCTGGCGCTGATCGTGCATCGCGATCAGGCGCACAGCAAGGGCCGCTTGCTGGTGGAGAAAATGAAAGAACTGATTCCGCGGCAATTGTATGATGTGGCCATACAGGCGGCGATTGGCGGCCAGATCATCGCGCGTCAAACGGTCAAGGCACTGCGCAAGAACGTCACGGCCAAATGCTATGGCGGCGACGTGACACGCAAGAAGAAACTGCTGGAAAAGCAGAAAGCGGGCAAGAAGCGCATGAAGCAGGTGGGCAATATCGAAGTGCCGCAGGAAGCGTTCCTGGCGGTGCTCAAGGTGGATAGCTGATGGATATCGATTTTTCCCTGGTGCTGCTGGTGCTTGTGGTGCTGACAGGCGCCGTGGCCCTGTTCGACCGAATGGTCAACGCCGAGCCGCGGCGTCAGGCCGTGGCGAAATTGAAGGCGGTGCAGCAGCCTCCGAGCGAAGCGCTGGCTCAGGCCATCGCGGTCGCCGAGCAGGAGCCCATTGTCGTCGAGTACGCGAAATCCTTCTTCCCCGTGCTGCTGATCGTGCTGCTGCTGCGCTCCTTTCTGGTCGAGCCTTTCCAGATTCCCTCCGGTTCCATGATTCCCACGCTGGAGGTCGGTGACTTCATCCTGGTGAACAAGTACACCTATGGGCTGCGTCTTCCAGTGGTCGGCACCAAGATCGTCGAGATCAACCAGCCGAAGCGGGGTGAAGTGATGGTGTTCATCCCGCCGCACGACAGTCGCTATTTCATCAAGCGTGTCGTGGGCTTGCCGGGAGACACCATTCGCTACGAGGACAAGGTGCTCTACATCAACGACCAACGCGTGCAGTCTCAGCCCATCGATCAGGTCGAGATCGAGATGCCCAATGGCATGATGCAGAGCGGCATACTGATGACCGAACGTCTGGGTGAAGTGGACCACGAGACTCAGATCATGAATGCTCCGTCTCGCGATGGCGGCCGCACTGTCTGGGTGGTGCCGGAAGGGCATTACTTCATGATGGGTGACAACCGGGACAACAGCGCGGACAGCCGCGTCTGGGGTGCGGTGCCGGAGCAGAACATCGTCGGCAAGGCGTTTGCCGTCTGGATGCACAAGGAGCCGGGCTGGACGCTTCCCACGTTCCGTCGCAATGGACTGATTCTCTGAAACGCGCACTGAATCGCGGTTCGCTCATGGGCGCTGCCTATAATGTGCAGCCGCGCAGCAACGAGCCACAAGGCGTCGGGTCTGCCCCTTTTCAGGAGAATGCCATGACCAGTTTCCCTTTTTCACTGCCGCGCTCACAGCGCGGTTTCTCCAAATTCGGCCTGTTGATGCTGCTGATCGTTCTGGTCAGCGGGCTGACCTTCGGTCTGAAGATCCTGCCGGTGTATCTGGATCACAATTTCGTGAAGGGTGCGGCGGAGGATCTGATCGCCAGTGGGCGTGCCGCCAGTCTCACGCAGGTGGAAGTGCGCGAGGAAATCGCCAGCGCTCTGCGAGTCAACAACGTCCGTGACTTCAACCTCAACAGCATCACGTTGCAGCGCGAGAATGCCAGCCCTGTGCTGGTGATCGACTACGAACGCCGGATTCCCCTCGTCGGCAACGTCGACGTGATCATCAGTTTTGACGACCGAATCGACTGAATGACTGTCTCTCTCGCGCAACTCGAAAAGGCGCTTGCCTACCACTTCAAGGACGCGACCCTCGCGCAGCGTGCATTGACGCATCGCAGCGCGAGTCGAGACAACAATGAGCGTCTGGAATTTCTTGGCGATGCCATCCTTGGCTTCCTGGTGGCCGAGGAACTCTCCGCACGCTTCCCCGATGCCCCCGAGGGAGAACTCAGCCGCATGCGCGCGCGCCTGGTGAATCAGCGGACGCTGGCGGATATTGCGCAGCGACTGCAGATTGGTGAGCTGCTGATTCTCGGGCCCGGCGAATTGAAGTCGGGCGGGCGACAGCGTGAGTCCATCCTGGCCGACGCCATGGAAGCGCTCCTCGGTGCCCTCTATCTCGATGGCGGCATGAGTGTCTGCCGTGCCTGCGCCCTGCCGCTGTTCGACCGGGAGTTTCTCACCCAGCCGGCGCAGCAGCTGCACAAGGATGCCAAGACAGCCCTGCAGGAACTGCTGCAGGCGCGCTCGCTGCCCGTGCCGGAATACGAAGTGGTGGCGGTGGAAGGCACCGATCACCAGCAGAATTTCGTGGTGCACTGTCGCACCGCGCTGACACCGAAGGGTATGTCCGGCAGCGGACGCAGCCGCCGCCTGGCGGAACAGGAGGCTGCAGGCCGTGTCCTGCAGGCACTGACTTCATGACCCGCAGCAGGAGTTCAATGTCATGACCATGCAGGAACAGTCCGAAGCCCAGGAGCGTTGTGGCTTCATTGCCATCGTGGGCCGCCCCAATGTCGGCAAGTCCACGCTGCTCAATCATCTGCTCGAGCAGAAGATCAGCATCACCTCGCGCAAGCCGCAGACCACACGGCATCGCATTCTGGGCATCAAGACAGTGGGCGCCTTGCAATACGTCTATGTCGACACGCCCGGCATCCACAAGTCGCAGAAGAAGGCCATCAATCGTGTGATGAACCAGACCGCGACGAGCACGCTGGATGGGGTCGACCTGGTCTTGTTCGTGGTGGAGCGCCTGGTCTTCAACGAGGAGGACGAACTGGTGCTGCAGGCGCTGGAGAAAGTGCAGGTGCCGGTGCTGCTGCTGATCAACAAGTGCGATCTGCTGGAGAATCCGCAGAAGCTCCTGCCCCATATTGAACGGATGACAAAGATCCGTGAGTTCGCCGAGATCATTCCGCTGTCGGCGCTCTCCAGCTACAACCTGGAGGCTGTCGAGAAATGTGTGGCGAAATATCTGCCCGAGGGGCCGTTCCTTTACCCTGCCGATCAGGTGACCGATCGCAGCTCGCGTTTTCTGGCCGCCGAGATCATTCGCGAGAAGATCACACGTCAACTGGGCGACGAGCTGCCTTACGAAGTGACGGTCGAGATCGAGAAATACACCATCCAGGAAGGCGTCGTGCACATTCACGCGCTGATACTCGTGGACAAGGAAAGCCAGAAGCAGATCATCATCGGCACGCGCGGCAGTCGCATGAAGCTCATCGGCAGTGCTGCGCGCGTCGACATGGAGAAGGCCTTCGATGCCAAGGTGATGCTGAATCTGTGGGTCAAGGTCAAGAGTGGCTGGGCCGATGACGAACGCGCCCTGCAAAGCCTTGGCTATCACGTCGACTGAGACGGGGAGCGCGCGATGAGTGCCAGGATCGAGCTGCAACCGGCCTGGGTCCTGCATACCCGGCCTTATCAGAACAGCAGCCTGCTCGTCGATTTCCTGTCGCTGGACTACGGCCGTCTGCGCGCCGTTGCCCGGGGTGCCCGCCGCGCCGGGTCGCGTACCCGCGCTCTGCTGCAACCTTTCCATCCCTTGCTCATCACGCTCGCCGGTCGGCACGAATTGAAGACGCTCACTGCGGTGGAGAGCAGTCACGGCACCTTGAGTCTGCAGGGCACGCGCCTGTTCAGCGGGCTCTATCTGAACGAACTGCTGGTGCGGCTTCTGCTCTGTCAGGAGGCGCATGGGGATTTGTACCGTTCCTACCAGCAGGCCATCATCGCGCTCAGCACAGAGCGCGATGTGGCGAGCACGCTGCGCCGCTTCGAACTCGCCTTGCTGGAGACGCTGGGCTATGGCCTCAATCTCGAGGTGGACTGCCGCACGGGTGAGCCCATCACTGCGCAAGGACACTATCTGTTTCTCGAGGACGAAGGCTTTGAGCGAGTCGCCCATTCGGGCCACGTGTCATCACCTGATCAGGTGACCTTCACGGGCGCGGAGCTGTGCGCACTGCGCCAATGTAACTTCACGCAAGCCGCCCATGGGCGCGCCGCTGTGCGCCTGACGCGGCTTGCGCTGCAGCGCTTGCTGGGCGACAAGCCCCTCGCGAGTCGTGAACTCTTCCTGAGTGCGCGCCCCCGGGAATGAGGCCATGCCACCGGCTTGCTTTCAGGCCCAGGCAATACAGGGTAAAATCGCGCCAAACTTTCTGTGAGTGACCCTGATGTCCATCAAGTATCCGCTGATTGAAGCGCAGATCGGCAACACGCCGCTCGTCAAGCTGGCGCGGTTGCCGGGCGAGACCAGCAACACTGTGCTGGTCAAGCTGGAAGGCAACAACCCCGCCGGCTCCGTGAAGGATCGTCCTGCCTACAACATGATCCTGCAGGCCGAGCTGCGAGGGGACATCCATCCCGGCGATACTCTCATCGAGGCCACCAGCGGCAACACGGGCATCGCGCTGGCCATGGTCTGTGCCGTGAAGGGCTATCGACTGATTCTGATCATGCCGGAGAACATGTCCGCCGAGCGTCGGGCGTCGATGTCCGCCTACGGCGCAAAGTTGATTCTCGTGACGGAAGAGCAGGGCATGGAAGGGGCGCGTGATCTTGCGCAACGCATGGCGCGAGAGGGGCAGGGCAAGGTCCTCGACCAGTTCGCGAATCCGGACAATCCTCAGGCCCACTATCTGCATACCGGGCCGGAGATCTGGCGTGACACGCAAGGCACCGTCACGCATTTCGTCAGTTCAATGGGGACGACGGGCACCATCATGGGCGTGTCACGCTTCCTGAAGGAGCAGAACCCCGCGATCACCATCGTCGGTCTGCAGCCCCAGGAGGGCTCGCGCATCCCTGGCATCCGTCGCTGGCCGCAGGAATACCTGCCGGCGATCTTCGATGCCTCGCGTGTCGACGAAGTGATGGACATCAATCAGAACGATGCCGAGGACACCATGCGCGCTCTGGCCAGGGAAGAGGGCATCTTCTGCGGCGTGTCGTCCGGTGGCTCGGTGTTCGCGGCGCTGCAGCTCAGTCGTCGTCTGCGCAATGCCGTCATCGTCGCCATCGTCTGTGATCGTGGCGACCGTTATCTTTCAACAGGCGTCTTTGCCTGATTTTTCCATTCGCGCACAGGCCCCGGGGCAGTCGGCACTGACCGCTCCGCCAGCGTGTGTGCCCTGCAGCAACAGGTAGACTTCATGAGCAGTACACGACGTCGCAACAAACTTCCCACCGAGGCTGTGGAGTTGCAGGTGCAGCGCCTGAGCCATGACGGGCGCGGGGTCGCGAGCATCAATGGCAAGATCGCCTTCGTCGATGGTGCGCTGGCCGGCGAGACCGCCAGTGCGCGCTACGTGGCTCGTCACAAGCAGTATGATGAATTGCGCGCCGAGACCATCCTGATCCCGGCAGCGGAGCGCGTGGAGCCTCCTTGTACCTACGCCAGCGTCTGCGGCGGCTGCGCCATGCAGCACCTGCACCCGGATGCGCAGATCCAGCTCAAGGAGCGCGTGCTGCACGAGCAGATGCAGCACATCGGCGGTCTGCAGCAGTATGAACACCTGCCCGCGCTGCGCAGCCAGAGCGTCGGCTATCGACGCAAGGCGCGCCTCGCCGTGCGCTATGTCGTCAAGAAGGAAGCGATGCTCGTCGGCTTTCGCGAGAAGAACAGTACCTTCATCGCGCAGATGGATGACTGCGCAGTCCTGAATCCCCGGGTGGCGCGGCTGATTGCGCCACTGCGCGAATTTCTGGCCGCTCGCGATTGCCGGTTCACGGTGCCGCAGATCGAGGTGGCCGTCGGCGAGAACGCCGAGCCCGCAGTCCAGGGTGTGCACCTGCCGGAAGACGTGGCTCTGATCGTGCGCCATCTGGAGCCGCTCACGCCCGCCGATCAGCAAGCGTTCGGTGAGCTTGCCCGCGAGCATGGCATCACGCTCTATCTGCAGCCAGGGGGCAGTGACTCCGTGCATCGTCTATGGCCGGCAGAAGGTGAGGATCGTCTCCACTACTACCTTCCGCAGTTCGGCCTGCGCATGGCGTTTCATCCCACCGACTTCACTCAGGTCAATGGCGAGCTGAACCGGGACATGATCGCGCGCGCACTCGAGATGCTTGATCCGCAGAAGGACGAAACCATCCTCGACCTCTTCTGCGGGCTGGGCAATTTCACGCTGCCGCTGGCCACGCGCAGTCGTCATGTGGTCGGTGTGGAAGGCAGTGACGAGATGGTGCGCCGCGGGTTCGAGAATGCGCGCGCCAACGGGCTCGACAATGTCGAATTCCATGCCGCGAATCTGTGCGTCGATTTCGGCAGCTCCACCTGGGCCGCGCAGCGCTATGACAAGATCCTGCTGGACCCGCCACGCTCCGGGGCGCTTGAGATCATCCCCGTGATCGCCGCCATGCGGGCGCGCAAGATTCTCTACATCTCCTGCAATCCTGCGACGCTGGCCCGCGATGCAGGTGAGTTGGTGAAGCACGGTTACCGGCTGACGCGTGCCGGTGTGATGGACATGTTCCCCCACACCTCCCATGTGGAATCCATCGCCGAATTCGTGCTCGCGAAATCCTGACGCAAGACAAGAGAACTGCCCCCATGGTCCAGGTACGAGAGACGCACAAGTTCAATCCAGACGGCAGTATCTGCTTCGATGAGTGGATGGCGTCTCTGCAGTCGCGCGGCAC
>JACCDI010561022.1_pt1 | contig 31318 bp, 29 predicted proteins | sample 7442791 | NCBI WGS metagenome assembly JACCDI01 (sample SAMN15323434, study PRJNA562643) | freshwater metagenome | isolation source: river surface water | place: USA:Blue River Watershed | collected 2017-08-15
ACTTCATGCCTTCGCGCACGATGGCCTGGGCCAGCACGGTGGCGGTGGTGGTGCCGTCACCGGCGTTGTCGGAGGTCTTGGAAGCGACTTCCTTGACCATCTGGGCGCCCATGTTCTGGAGCTTGTCTTTGAGCTCGATTTCCTTGGCCACGGACACACCGTCCTTGGTCACGGTGGGGGCGCCGAAGGAGCGCTCGAGCACCACGTTACGGCCTTTGGGGCCCAGGGTGACCTTGACCGCGTTGGCCAGGATGTTCACGCCTTCGACCATGCGGGCGCGGGCGTCGCCGCCGAAAACTACGTCTTTTGCTGCCATGTTTCAAATCTCCGAATCAATTAAATGGGGTATTTCTGTCTACGGCCGGGCCTTCGGCCCTTAACTTGGCTTTGCCAAGTTAGCCTGCGACGAAAGTGATCGCTTACGCGCTCACTTTTCGACGACGGCAAACAGGTCATCTTCCTTCATGACCAGCAGCTCGTCGCCGCCGACCTTGACGGTCTGGCCGCTGTACTTGCCGAACAGGACGCGGTCGCCCACCTTGATGTTCATGGCGACCAGGTCGCCCTTGTCGTTCTTGCGGCCGGGGCCGACGGCCAGGACTTCACCCTGGTCCGGTTTTTCGGCGGCGTTGTCGGGGATGACGATGCCCGAGGCGGTCTTGGTCTCGTTTTCGAGGCGCTTGACGATCACGCGATCGGCGAGGGGGCGAAGGTTCATGGGTTCTCCTTGACTTCTGATACGGGGGACATCAAAAAGCGCCACCCGGATGTAGCGCTTTGGTGTTTACGCGAGGGGTGCTAGCACTCGACCTCGGCGAGTGCTAATGATACGGGCTTTCCGGCCGGTTTCAAGACCTGCGGATTTGGCCCGGTGTCGCGCGGGGTGAAGCCCGGCCCGAAGCGCCCGGGGTCACGGCGTTGCCCCGTTCAGGTCGTCGCCTATAGTCAGTCGTTATGCACCTCTCGCGGCGCCACCCCTTGCTGCGGCGCGCCGCCGTCGCGCACTGGCGTCTGAGCCGCTTGCCGCCCACCATCAGAGGGATGTTGTGGTCCGCCTCGGCCGGCGCCATCTTCGTGCTGCTCAATGCCCTCATGCGGCAACTGAGCTTGGAGCTGAACGCCTTTCAGACCCAGTTCCTGCGTTACCTGATGGGCCTGTTGGTGCTGTTGCCGTTGTTTTGGCGCTCGGGTCTGGCCAGCCTGTGGCCGGTGAGTCCCGGCGGACAGTTCCTGCGCGGCGCGGTGCACACCCTGGGGCTGCTGGTGTGGTTCGCAGCGGTGCCGCACATCACGCTGGCCGACACCACCGTGATCGGTTTCACCACCCCGATCTTCATCATGCTGGGCGCAGCCTTGTTCCTGGCCGAGCCGATGCGGTGGTCCCGCTGGATTGCGGCAGGCCTGGGTCTGACGGGCGTGCTCATCGTCGTCGGGCCGCGCCTGACGGGCGAGGGGGGCGTGTACCTGCTGATCATGTTGTGCTCCGCCCCGCTTTACGCCTTGTCCTTCCTGCTCACGAAGGCCCTGACGCGCTACGAGCGGCCCGCGGTGATCGTGCTGTGGCAGTCAATCACCGTCACCCTCCTGAGTCTGCCGTTGGCCCTGGCCGATTGGCAGTGGCCCACGGCGTGGCAGTGGGGCGCTTTCCTGGTGTGCGGCATCCTGGGCTCCGGCGGTCACTACTGCCTGACCCGCTCGTATGTGGCGGCGGACATCTCGGCGACGCAGTCGATCAAGTTCCTGGAGCTGGTCTGGGCGGCTGCCCTGGGCTGGGTGGCTTTCGGCGACACCCTCAGCGCGTGGACCGTGGTGGGGGGTGTGGTGATCTGCGCGTCCACGGTCTGGATCGCGCGGCGCGAGGCGCGCACGCCGGCCTGACGCAGCGCGCCGCCCTGCGGGCGATCAGGCGTTGGTGATGCCCCCCGACACATGCCCCGCAGGCACATGTCGCGCGGCGTGGTTCACGTGGCCGGTCTGGTCGTCGAAGAAGAAGTCCGGTTCGAACTCGCGCAGGAACTCGCCCTTGGGCAGTCCGCCCAGGAACATGGCCTCGTCCACCTGAATGTTCCAGTCCATCAACGTGCGGATGGCCCGCTCGTGCGCGGGAGCGCTGCGCGCAGTGACCAGTGCGGTGCGTATGCGCATGCCGGGACCGCCCGCCTGCTGCAGGCGGTGCAGGGCCGCGAGCAGCGGCTTGAAGGGCCCCTCCGGCAAGGGATGGGTGGCCTTGCTCAGCTCGTGCTGCTGAAACGCGTCCAGGCCCTGGGCCTGGAACACGCGCTCGGCTTCGTCGGAAAACAGCACCGCGTCGCCGTCGAAGGCGATACGCACTTCATTCGGGTAGTTGTTGCCCGCGAGCACCGATTCGGTCAGCACGCGCGCCGCCGGAAAGCCGGCGTTGAGCGCTTCGCGCACGTCTTCGGCGTTGGCCGAGAGGAACAGGTGCGCGCCCAGCGGCTTGAGGTAGCGAAAGGGCGGACGGCCCTGGGTGAACACGCCGCGCTCGAGCTTGATTTCGTTGGCATGGCCCGAGCGGAAGATGCGCATGCCAGAGACCGGGTCGTTGCGCGAGAGGATCACCACCTCCACCCGCTGCTGGCCCGGTTCGTTGAACGCCAGCAGTTTCTTGATCAGGGAAAAGGCGATGCCGGGACGCGCCGGCAGGTCCAGACGCTGCAGCTGCAGGGCCATGTAGGCGCCCGGGTCACCGCTTTCGAAGATGCGGTTCTCTTCTTCGAAGTTGAACAGCGCCCGCGAGGAGATCGCGACCACGAGCTTGTTTTCGAGGGTGACGCTCATGTCAGACGCCGACGGGCCGCCCTATGGCGGATGGCGCCCCCCGAGGGGGCCGTGAGGTGCACGAAGTGACCAGCGTGGGGGTCATGACCTTACCCATTGGTTGAGTTGGATGATGGGCAAGAGTACCGCAAGCACGATGAGCATGACCACCAGGCCCATGGTCACGATCAGCAGGGGCTCCAGGAGGGTGGCCAGGGTGAGGGCTCGCCGTTGCACCTCGGCCGAGAGCTGGTGGGCTGCGCGATCGAGCATGGTGGGCAGCTGGCCGGTCTGCTCGCCCAGGCGGGCGAACATGGCCAGCAGACCCGGAAAGCGCGGCTTCTGGGCCAGGGCCGAGGCCAGGGGCGCGCCTTCGCGCACCAGCACGAGCACGTCCAAGCCGTCGGCGCGCATGGAGCGGTTGCTCAGGGTCTCGCCGGCGGCCTGGAGGGCCTTCAGGATGGGAACGCCCCCCGCCGCCAGCATGGCCAGGGTGCTGGCAAAGCGCGCCGCGTTGTAGCCGCGCGCGAGCCGACCCACCAGGGGCAGGCGCAGCCAGGCCGCGTCGAAGTGTTCGCGAAATCCGGGGTTGCGCAAGGCCAGGCGCAGCCCGGTCACGCCTGCCGCGAGGACGGCCAGCATCCACAGCCCGCCGCCGCGCACCGCAGCGCTGATGGCGAGCATGGCGGACGTGAGAAAGGGCAGGGCGCGTTGGCTGCCGGCGAACACGGCCGCGACCTGCGGCACCACATAGGTGACCAGGAACAGCACGATGGCGATCGCGACCAGCGTGACGATGGCCGGGTACAGGGCCGCGCCGATCAGGCGGGTCTTGAGGGCCTGACCGGCCTCGAGGTCTTCGGCCAGCCGCTCGAGCACCACCCCCAGCTGGCCGCTGTGTTCGCCCGCGGCCACCACCGCCATGTAGACCTCGGAGAACTCGCGCGGGTACTGCGCCAGCGCCTTGGCGAAGGGCGAGCCCGCGTTGACTTCAGCCCGCAGGGCGGCGACCAGTGCCCGTTGGCGTTCGTCGTCGGCTTCATCGGCCAACGCCGTGAGGGCGCGCTCCAGGGGCAGTCCCGCCGCGACCAGTCCGGCAAGCTGTCGGGTCCAGACAGCCAGACCCGTGGCCGAGAACACGGAGCGCGCGCCCCAGGCCCAGACGCCTGCCGGCGCGCCCGCAGCGCCGGTGACCACCGGACGTACCTGCAGCGGCACCAGTGATTGCGTACGCAGCATGCCGCGCGCAGCCCGGGCGCTGTCGGCTTCCACGATGCCCTTGCGGGTTGCGCCCTGGCTATCCAAGGCTTCGAAGGAATAGGCGGGCATCGCCGGATTATGGGGAGCGGCACACTGTCGCGCGGCCATCCGCATGCAGCGTGACAGCTTGCGTGCGGCGCCTCGAACGAGGCCACGCGACCGCGTCCACGCCCTTGTCCTACCCGATCTCAGACCGGACTGGCAGGCCGTCCGCGACACCTGCCCTAAACAATTCGCGCATGAAATCTCTGGTCCGCAGTCTGGCGCCTCGCGTCGAGATGCTTCCGGTCCGGCTGGCCCTGCGCTTGCCGGGCGGTGTGCGACTGGGTCCGTGCGATCCTGAGGTGACGCTGGTCCTCACTCGCCGGTCTTCGTTGGCCGCACTGGCCGCCGGCCGCCTCGGGGCGCTGGCGGCCGACGTGGTCGAAGGCCGGGCGTTGCTGGAGGGCGCGATGCGTCCGGTGATGCAGGCGGTCGCTGGTCTGCTGCCCGCGGCTCCCGAAGGACCCCCGCCCCGGGGATGGACCCCCTGGCTCGCTCGACTGCGTTCGATGGTGGTCCACACCCGTCTGCGCGACGCGCGCCAGATCCAATTCCATTACGACGTCGGCGATGCGTTCTATGCGCTGTGGCTGGACCCGCGCCGGGTGTATTCCTGCGCCTACTTCGGTGACGGGGACGAGACCCGCCTGGCCCAGGCTCAAGAGGCCAAGCTCGATCTGATCTGCCGCAAGCTGATGCTGCGCCCTGGCGAGCGTTTCCTGGACATCGGTGCGGGATGGGGTGGGTTGCTGCTGTGGGCAGCGCAGCACTATGGGGCGCGGGCGCACGGCATCACCCTCTCGCGCAACCAGCATGCCCATGTGACGCGGCTGATCGAGGCACAGGGCCTGCGCGGCCAGGTGCGCGTCGACCTCATGGACTACCGTGACCTGGACGAATCACAGCCCTACGACAAGATCGCCTCGGTCGGTATGTTCGAGCATGTGGGCCAAGCGCGCATGGACGGCTACTTCGCGAAGATCGCACGCCTGCTGCGTCCGGGCGGTCTGGTGATGAATCACGGCATCACTGCCACCCGCACGCCGCCGGGCCGGATCGACCCGGGGTTGAGTGCATTCATCGGCCGCTACATCTTCCCTGGCGGCGAGCTGCTGCCGGTGCACGAGGTGCTGGGGCACTTGGCGGGTGCCGGCCTGGAAATGGTGGATGTCGAAAACCTGCGGCCGCACTACGCACGCACGCTATGGGCCTGGTCGGATCGGTTGGAGTCGCGGCTGGACGACGCGCGGCAGGCCTTGCAGGTTCACGCCGGCGCGTCATCGGCCCCACGGGTATTGCGCGCCTATCGCCTGTACCTGGCCGGTTGCGCCATGGCCTTCGAGCGGGGCTGGCTCGCCCTGCACCAGATCGTGGCGGCCCGGCCCACAGGCGATGTGACGCACGGAAGGTTGCCTGGCGCACAATCGGATTACCCGTTCAGCCGCGAACATCTGCACACCCCGCCATGCTTTACAAGTTCAAGTCCAAAGTCACCGGCGACCTGATCATGCTTGAGCCCAACGGGCGACGCATGTTGCAGATCATCGGCAAGGCGCCGGGGCCGCGCGGGATCATTCAGGTGCCCGAGATGGCGGCTGCTGCAGCCGCCCTTGAGCGCGCCATCGCTGATGACGAGGCGCAGCGACAGGCCGAGGTCGAGGAGGCTCGCCGCGCGGGGCACGAGCTGCAGGCGCAGGAGGCCATCACCCTGCGACATCGCGCCATGCCTCTCATCGACATGTTGCGCCGCTGCGAGCAGGCAGCGGCCGACATCGTCTGGGGCGTGTAGGCCCCTTTCAGCCTGCGGGTCTTCAGTCCACCTTCGCGCCGGAGGCCTTGACCACCTGCGCCCACTTGCGGTGCTCGGCATCGATGAAGCGCGCGAATTCCGTGGGTGTGTTGCCGCTGGCAATGGCACCCTGGGCCGCGAGCTTTTCCTTCATCACGGGCGTGGCCAGGGCCTTGGCCACTTCCTGCTGCAGCCGGTTCACGGTGTCGGCGGGCGTGCCCGCCGGGGCCAGCAGTCCGAACCAGGAGCTCGCATCAAACCCCTTGAGTCCTGCGGCCTCTTCGACGGTGGGGACGTCGGGCAGAGCCACCGAGCGCTCCAGGCTGGTCACCGCCAGCGCCTTGAGCTTGCCCGAGCGAATGTGCGGCATCGAGGACGGCAGGTTGTCGAACATCACGTCCATGTTGCCCGAGAGCATGTCCAGCAGCGCCGGACCCGAGCCTCGGTACGGGAAGTGCACCATGAAGGTCCCGGTCATGCTCTTGAACAGTTCGCCAGCCAGGTGGATCGAGGTGCCGTTGCCGCTGGAGGCCATGTTCATCCGGCCGGGGTTGGCCTTGGCATGGCGGATGAAGTCCCTCACGTTGTTGATGTTGAGGCTGCGTGCCTTGTCGGCGTTGACCACCATCACGTTGGGCACGCCGGCCATCATCGAGACCGGCACGAAGTCCTTGATCGGGTCGTAGGGCAGCTTGTCGTAGAGGGCGCGGTTGATGCCGTGCGTGCCGACGGTTCCCATGAGGAGGGTGTAGCCGTCGTTGGGCGATTTGGCGACGAGCTCGGCGCCGATGTTGCCGCCGGCGCCTGCGCGGTTTTCCACCACGAAGGACTGGCCCAGGGCGCGCGCGAGCTCTGGGGCCAGCGCACGCGCCAGGATGTCGGTGGTGCCGCCCGGCGGGAAGGGCACGACGATGCGCACCGGCCGATTCGGCCAGGCGCCCTGCGCAAAGGCCAGGGGACTGGCCAGGCCAGCACCGAGGGCGGCCAGGAGATGGCGGCGGCGGAACGAGAAGGCGTCGTGCATGCGGGTACTCCTTGGACAGGCTGGAACCGAGCCATGCTGCCAGCGCCCGGCCCGGTTGCCTATGAGGGGTAACGGCAGGTTCATGAAAAAGGCCGCCCGCAGGCGGCCTCGGTGTCCGGCAAGGACAGGGTCAGTCGGCGTACACGCCGGCAGCCTTGATGACCGGGCTCCATTTGGCAATCTCGGCGGCCACGAATTTCTTGTGCTCGGCGGGTTCGGTGCGACGGTCGTTCACGACGACGGCGCCCAGGCCTTCCTGCTTCTTGACGAAATCGGGGTCCTTCAAGGCGACCTTGAGGGCGTCGTTCATCTTCTTTTGCACGTCGGCCGGGGTGCCCTTGGGCGCGTACAGGCCGTGGAAGATGGTGACCTGGAAGTTCTTCAGGCCCGATTCTTCCAGGGTGGGCAGGTCCTTGAGCGCAGGGGTGGTCAGGCGCTTGGGCGTGGTCACGGCGTAGGCCTTGACCTTCTTGGCCTCGATCTGCGCGGTGGTGTTGGTGGTCTGGTCGCACAGCAGGTCGATCTGGCCGCCAATCAGGTCGGCCAGCGCGGGCGCGGTGCCCTTGTAGGGGACAGCGGTCATGTCCACTTGCAGCGCCGATTGAAACAGCAGGCCGCACAGGTGCGAGGCCGAGCCGATGCCAGCGTTGCCGAGGTTGATCTTGCCCTTGTTCTGGTTGATCCAGCCCACCAGCTCGCGGTAGTTGTTGGCGGGCAGGGTAGGACGCGCGATGACGGTCATGGGCACGTCGTTGACCATGCCCAGGTACTCGAAGTCGCTTTCGACCTTGAAGGGGATGTTGCGCACCAGGGTGGGCATGGTGGCCATGCCGATGTGGTGCAGCAGCAGGGTGTAGCCGTCGGGGGTAGCGCGGGCCACCTTGTTGGCGCCGATCGAGCCACCTGCACCCGCGGCGTTGTCCACCACGATGGTGGCGCCGCCCAGGGGCTTGCGCAGGGCTTCGGCCAGGTCACGGGCCACGCGGTCCGTCGGGCCACCCGCGGTGAAGGGCACGACGATGGTGATCGTCTTGTCCTTCAACGGGTAGTCGGTGGCTTGGGCGGTCATGGAGGTGGCGCCCAGAGCGGCCAGGGCGGCCAGCGGGAGGAATTTCTTGAAAGATTGCATTCGGTGCTCCTGAATCGGAACCGAGTATGGTAGGCCACGCGCCCGCCTGCAACCGGGGTTTTCAGTGATGTCCGTCTGCAAGCAGCGTGAACCTTTGCCTTATGTCCAGTGCCCGACCGATGGTGACCAGCATGAGTGTGGTGCACAACCAGCCGTCTTCGTCGGCGATCGAGAGTGGCAGGCAGGCCTTGGCCACGATGTGGCGGGACTGCGGGTGCAGGGCCAGGGTGATGGACGGCCAGTCATGGGACAGCGCCTCCTGGAGCAGTTGCTGGTAGACGTCGGCCTCTTGCCAGGGCTCGGGCCGGCCGCAGTCCGCGTAGAACTCACCCTGCCGCCCCGGCGCATTCAGGTGCAGGGCCAGGTCGATTCCGCCGACCTGTAGGGCCTGTTCTTCAACGATGCGGTCTGTGTCGCTTGCGGTGATGCCCAGGTGCTCGCAGGTGCATCGAAGCAGGTGGTGCCAACGCAGGGCCGGCTCCCCGCCCGCCGGCGGGACGGGCCCTGCACCACCAGTGCCTGTGGACGCTGCCATGGTCAGCCTGGGGGGATCTCGGGCATCGGTGTCAGCGGGGGCTGGAGGGGCGCACCGCCCCCAGTGGTCCGCGGCGGATCGCCCGGCGATGTTTCTGGCGGAATCAGGACCCGGCGAAAGCACCAGCCCCCGGTGACGACTCCCATGGGGAGCAGTGACAAGGCGGGTGGCAGAGGCTTGCCCACAAGGGCCAGGCCGGTTTGCAGCGTGGCGGCCGGGACCTGACTGAGCAGGCGACCGGTAGCCTTGCGTGGGTTGTCAATGGGGGCGGGCGCTGCCGCCGTGTCGTCGCTCGGGCGGTCCTTGTCGTTCATCCACTGCGCCGTGAGCTCGGTGGCTGCGCCCGCGAAGATGGAAGCGGCCGTGGCCTGCAGTACGGTGGCTGCCATACCCGCCGGCGTGGCAGCCCGGAACTTGGGGATGTAGGCGCTGCGCGCGCAGGCGCGGTTGAACAGGAACAGGGTGGCGCCTGCCACCGCGTCGTGGGCCAGGGAGGGCTCGGTGGGAAGGGTGGCGGTGGTGGACAGCGCGTGGCGCATGCCGTCCTCCACCCAGGGGGTGGGAAAGACGCCGGCCGAGGGCAGCAGTCCGGTAAAGGCCTTGACTGCTGCGGGCATGCCCGGTGTGGCGCGCACCGCGTTGTTCAATGCCGACATGGTGCCAAAGCAGCTGCCCAGAGCGACGGCGCTGGCTGCGGCGTTCTTGGCGACCTTCTCGTAGTCGGTGCCGCTGTCGGTGGGCGCTGGTGCGGCGAGATCTTCGGGCGGGAGCATTCGGTCCCGGGTCGCCGCAGGGGCGCGTGCAGGACCGGGTTCGTGGGAGTCTGTTGCCCCGTGATGACCTTCGATCTGGGGAGGCCAGGCCTGCGGTTGCTGGCCGGTGAAGCTGGCCCGATGGGTGCTGCTCTTGGTGGGTTCCATGAAAGCGCTCCTGGGTAAGGGGATGCCGATGGTAGTGAGGGGGTGCCAGATAGGCTGTCAAAACCCCAGGGGTTCGGGAAAACGATAATCCCCAGCGATGAATCAACACGGCGCGCCTTCCACAGTCCGATTGAACAAGCGCATGGCCGAGCTGGGCTTGTGCTCTCGGCGCGAGGCCGACGACTGGATCGCGCGGGGCTGGGTGCGGGTCGATGGCGCGGTGGCGGGCGTGGGCCAGCAGGTGTTGCCGCAGGCGCGCATCGAGATCGACCCGGCGGCGCGCGGGCAGCAGGAGCAGCAGGTGACGGTGTTGCTGCACAAGCCGGTCGGTTACGTGAGCGGCCAGGCCGAGGACGGCCATGAGCCCGCTGTCATCCTGGTCCAGGGCCGCACCCACTGGCGCGGCGACGCGTCCCGCGTGCGCTTCGCGCCTTCGCAGTTGCGCGGGCTGGCGCCCGCCGGACGGCTCGATATCGATTCCACCGGCTTGCTGGTGCTGACGCAGGACGGGCGTATCGCACGCCAGTTGATCGGCGAGGATTCCCAGGTCGAAAAGGAATACCTGGTGCGCGTGGCCTACGGAGAAGCCATGTCCGACGTGCAGCGGATTTTTCCCGCGGCGTCGCTGGCGCGCTTGCGTCACGGCCTGAGCCTGGACGGCCAGGCGCTCAAGCCCGCGCGGGTGGACTGGCAGAACCCGGAGCAGTTGCGCTTCGTGCTGACGGAGGGCAAGAAGCGCCAGATCCGGCGCATGTGCGAGCTGGTGGGCCTGAAAGTGGTGGGTCTCAAGCGCGTGCGCATCGGCCGCGTGGTGCTGGGCCAGCTGCCGCTGGGGCAGTGGCGTTACCTTGGGCCGTCCGAACGGTTCTGAGTGGGTGCGAGCGGGGTGCATTCGAGCACGCCCAGCTCGGTCAGCACCTCACGGGTGTGCGGTATCGCCAGCCGGAAATTGCAGGGCCCCGACTCGGATTGCGCCAGCCCTTCATGCAGGCCGGGCGCGAGGTCCTCCAGGTACAACTCGCCATGCAGGCCGGTGAAGGTCTCCAGTGCGTTCAGGCCTTCACCCATGCGTACGCGCGCCAGCGGCAGGGGCTGGGTTTCGTGGCCTGAGCGTGTGACCAGCTGCGCCGAGAGCGCGCGCAGTGGCCGGGCTTCGAAGCGGATCACCGCGCCGCCGCGCTCGGGCAGCACCACGCGCTGTTGGAGCTGCGCCAGTTTGTGGTCGATCGGCACCGCATGGGGGTCGATCTCGAAGACGGTTTCATGGTGTGCGCCCACCTGTGTGATCAGACGTTGGCCGCTGGCATCGGTGACGCCCGCCGGCCGGCCGTTGACCGTCACGGGTACGCCGGCCAGTCCATCGACCTGCACCAGGGCCCAGCCCTCATCCAACGGGCGGCTGTGGTGCCAGCGCCCGCCGAGGTAGGACAACGCACCCGCCGCCGACAGGCGCACGGTGCCTGCGCGATGCCCGCTTTCGCCGCTCGCGTCGGCGCGCAGGCGGATCGACTCCGCCTCCAGGTGGCTGGCCATACGCCACTGAAAAGCGCCACCGTCTTGCGCGACGTGGCGTGCGGCGCTGAGGTCGTGGCCCCAGCCGCCGTGGACTGGCGCCGGCTGGCTCCATTGCAATGACTGCATGGGCCCGTCGGACCCGTGGCGGCTCTGCGTGGACAGCAGCCCGCCGCGATCGAGCAGGAACACCAGGCTGGCGCCCCACTCATGGTGGGTGATTCCGCCCTGAGTGGTCTGACTGGCCACCAGGCGCAGGCTGGCGCCCCAGGGCCGCAGCCACGCGGTGTAGCCGATGGCCGTGCCGTGGCGTGGCTGACCTTGTGCAATCTGCCACCCGGAGGGGACAGCGACCCGCGTGGCGGCGTGCAGGCTCTGGCGGGTGTGACTGACCCAGAGGGATCGGCCTTCTCCCAGGGTGCGGCTGCCGTAGGCTTGCAGCTCGTGTCGCAGGCCGCCGAGGACCTGGGCATTTCCCAGGGCGGTGTAGCCGGGGCTGTCAGCACGCACGCCCAAGACCATGCCCCAGCGAGAGGACTGGTATTCGTGGCGCACGAAGCCCGCATGCCCGCGCAGGCCGCCCGTGCGGCTCGCGGCGACGCCGGCGGACAGCAGGCCTTTGTCGGCCACGCGAAGCATCATCGAGGTGCCGGCTGAAAGCTGGTCCTCGCGTCCTTCGGCGCGCAGGCCCAGCGTCAGCCCGGGGCTGGCGCCCCAGGCATGTCGCGCCATGAAGGCCGCGGATCCATAGCGTGGACTGCCCGTGCTAGTTCCCGCGTCGCGGCGCAGGCCGCCGACAGCGTACTGGAAGTCGTGCAGGCCGGGCGCGAGCAGTCGCTGTGTGACGTACAGCGACTGCTCGAAGCGCTGCACGCGTCCATACGGATCGCGCACCAGGAGTTGCACTGATCGCGCGCCCAGGGGGGTGGCGAGGTCTCGGATCTCGAACACGCCGGCGGGGACGCGCTCGGTGCGTACACGTTGGCCGTCCACATAGACCTCCACCTCACTGGGTAGCAGTGCCTGGCCTTGGACGGCGCCCAGCGGGTAGCGCACCTGGTAAGGGTCCAGTCGGGCCAGTGTGGACAAGGAGACGCCCCCCAGCAAAGCACCCTGGCCGAGTTCGTCGGACAGCGCGGCGAGGTCGCCCGCGGTCCAGCGCATGAGGCGCTCGGGCAGATCCCGGCTCCAGGTGCTCGCCAGCCGCACCAGGCGATGATGACCCCGCGCATCGGCAACGGTCTGGCCGCGATGCAGGAGCAGCGACGGACCCAGTCGCGCGCCTGCTTCGAGGGCCAGTGTGGCCGGCGCTTGAGAGGATCCCTCGCCCACGGTCTGCTCGATCGCCCAATTGAGGAAGGCCCCTTCGCCGGCCAGGCGGCTGGCCCGCAACAAGCGCGGCTGCGAGACGATCACATGCCGCGCCAGTAGGCGCGGTTCCGCTGTGACCGTGAGCGTCTGGGTGGGTTCGTCCAGCTGCAGCTCGATACCCTGGATGCCATCGAGCGTCACATGCTCGACGCCGTGGATCACGGCGGTCGTGGGCGGTGTGAGTGCGAGCCCGGTCGAAGCGAGGTCTTCGCGGCGCAGCACGATGCGTCCCGAAGGCGTGCGGTGGATGAAGAAGTCGCCGCGCGCGGTGCCGTTGACGGTGATCGCGACGATGGCGGGTGTCAGCGGGAAGTCCGCCGCCACAAGGGACGGTGTACTGCCCGCATGCGCCGACAGGGCCTGCCATAAAGCGATGCAGACCCACCTACGTGGCTCTGCACCGGCCCGCCGAATCCGCAAGGGTCTCACCCTGGCAGGCCAGCCAGTGTGGCGCACGCAGCGGCGCCGGCATCGAGCGACTGCTGGACCTGCGAGCGGTCGGTCTTGACTTCCAGCACCAGTCGCTGGATGCGCGGGCAGGTGTCGGCAGGCAGATCGACACGGAAGCGACGGGCCGCTCCCGCCAGGAAATAGCGCTCGCTGAACGCCTGCTTGAAGACTTCTGCGCCCGCCGCGTCCAGCCCGCGCAGTGCGACGGCCTGGAACACCTCGTGGCGGGAGCCCTCGTTGTGCAGCGTCCAGCGGACCTGGCCCCGGGCCAGGTCGAAGGCGGCCAGTGTGAGTTGCTGACGTGGCGCCAGAGGCGCCACGAACACGGGTGCCCCCAAGCGCACCAGCACGCGGATGCGAGCCTGAGGCCCGGCCTCCGCCGGGACCGGTGGAGCGAGTTCTTCGATGAACAGGCGGTAGGTTTTCTCCAGGGCGCCAGGCGGCTGGCGCAGGCCCAGGCGGATCACGGCACTTTGTCCGGGCGAGAGCGTGAGCAGTTTGGGAAAGTAGATGAGATCTTCGGTCTCGGTGTGGTGTTCCTGGCCCTCCTCGTCCTGGGTCCAGCGCATGCCCTTAACCTGAAAGGATAGGGGCGCTGCGCCCTCGTTGCGGACGGTCAGTGCGCCACTGGGGCGAGCAGGGCCCAGTTCCAGTCTTGTGGGCTGCACCGCGAAGGAGCCCGCCTGCGTGAGGTGTGCGCCCAGCATCAAAACGGCGGTGAGTGCGGTGACTCTGAGGCGGCGCAGTTGACGCCGATGGAGTTCGCGCGGGGCAGTCAGGGCAGGGGTCATCAGGGGTTCAGGGCAATACGCTGATGCGCAAGGTGTCTTGATAAGTACCACCGCGCGCGACCGCGATGTCGGCTGCCTCGAGCTGCCCGAGCAGTTCGAAACCGACGTAGCGCTGGTTGCCCGGGCCTCTTTGCAAGACCGGTGTGACCTGGACTGTGTAGCGCAGAAAAGTGTCGGGCCGCGTGGCATGCCGCATGCGCAATTGGCCGCCCGCATCGTGCTGCCCGCCTTCGATCTGGATGCGCATCTGGACACCGGGTGCGCAGTCGCCGGCTTGGAGGTCTTCGCCGCGTGCGGCGGTGGCCTGCTGCTGCACCCGCCGGGCCGCGCTGGGATCGAGCACTCCGAATCCCAGGACCAGGGCCGTGCCCGTGCGGAAGACGCAATCGTTGCCCCGCGCCCAGACGGGTGCGCTCGGGCCCGCCCAGAGCAGCAGGCCCAGGCAAGGCAGCAGGCCGATCCGGCGCAGGGGGGCGATACGCCGCGGCCTGCGCCCGCTCATGGCCTCAGTTCGATGACCACGGCGTCTTCGTAGGCGCCACCCAGCGCGTTGGCGTAGTCGCCCGCCGCGACCTGTGCCAGCAGGTCCAGGGACAGCTCATTGCCCAGGCCGAAGCCCCGGCCAGTGGTACCGCCCGGCGTGCGCAGGGAAAGGGTGTAGGGGATGGTCTGGGCGGCAAAGGTCTTGTGGGTGAGGCTGCGCGGGTGGTCGGCTTGTGTCATGGCCTGACCGGCGATGCCGACCGCCACCGTGTAGCCATTGGTGCAGGAGAACTTCACCGCCTGGCTTTGGCTGGCGGCGGCGCCGTTGGAAGGGTCCAGGGGCCCCAGGCCGAGGGTGACGCTGTCGCCAGGCCGTTCGAATTTGCAGGTGTCCAGGACCGTGGCCTGGACCAGGGTCGATTTCGTGGAATGGGCAGTCTGGGCTTGGGCGCCGATACACATCGCGCAGGCAGCCAGTGTCAGGGCAAGTCGCTTCTTCACGGGGGGTCTCCAAGGGGTGGGATAAGGGGGGAACCGCAACAAGGCCGCAGGCGGATTTGATGAAGCTAAAAGCAGTATAGAAATGGGGGTAAGGCCGTTCTCTGACGGTCTTCTGAGGGGTGGCTTGCGTGCTTGGCTTGAAAGCGCGACCGACGCCCTCATGTCCCGCACAACCAACGTTCGTCTTTTCACGCCATGTCCGCCAAGCAAACCCTTTCCTTCCAGGCCGAAGTGGCCCAGCTGCTGCACCTTGTCACCCACTCGCTTTATTCGAACAAGGAAATCTTCCTGCGCGAGCTGGTGTCCAACGCTTCCGACGCCTGTGACAAGCTGCGCTTCGAGGCTCTGGACAACAGCGCCCTGTATGAAGACCAGCCGACGCTGGAAGTGAAGGTGGCTTTCGACGCGGCGGCGCGCACGATCACGATCACCGACAACGGCATCGGTCTGTCGATGCAGGACGCGGTAGACAACCTGGGCACCATCGCCAAAAGCGGCACGCGCGATTTCATGAGTCGCCTCTCGGGCGAGCAAAAGGCTTCAGCCACCGAGCAGGGCCAGTTGATCGGCCAGTTCGGTGTGGGCTTCTATTCGGGCTTCATCGTGGCCGACCGCATCACCGTGGAGTCGCGCCGCGCCGGCCTGCCGCCCGAGCAGGGCGTACGCTGGGCCAGCGGCGGCAGCGGCGACTTCGAGGTGGAGGCCCTCACGCGCGCCGAGCGGGGCACCAGCGTCATCCTGCACCTGCGTGATGACGCCCAGGACTACCTCTCCACCTGGAAGCTCAAGTCCATCATCGCCAAGTACTCCGACCACATCGCGCTGCCGATTCGCATGCGCAAGGAGGAATGGAAGGAAGGCGCCGACAACCAGCCCGGCGAGATGGTGCTCACCGACGAGTGGGAAACCGTCAACCAGGCCAGTGCCCTGTGGAGCCGTCCCAAGAAGGACATCACGACCGAGCAGTACCAGGAGTTCTACAAGCAGATCAGCCACGACCACGAGGCGCCGCTGGCCTGGGCCCACAACCGGGTGGAAGGCAGCACCGAGTACGTGCAGCTGCTGTACCTCCCGGCGCGCGCGCCCTTCGACCTCTGGAACCGCGACAAGAAGGCGGGCGTGAAGCTGTATGTGAAGCGCGTGTTCATCATGGACGACGCCGAGGCGCTGATGCCGGTGTACCTGCGCTTCGTCAAGGGCGTGATCGACTCGGCTGATTTGCCCCTGAACGTGAGCCGCGAGCTGCTGCAGGAAAGCCGCGATGTGCGTGCCATCCGCGAGGGCAGTACCAAGCGTGTGCTGTCCATGCTCGAAGACCTGGCCAAGCTGGAGAAGGACGAGTCCGCGTCCGAGGAGGACAAGGGCAAATACGCGAAGTTCTACGCCGAGTTCGGCGCGGTGCTCAAGGAGGGCCTGGGCGAGGACCACGCCAACCGCGAGCGACTGGCCAAGCTGCTGCGGTTTGCGTCCACCACGCACGACACGCCCAGTGTGTCGCTGGCCGACTACAAGGCGCGCATGAAGGAAGGCCAGGAGGCGATCTACTACATCACCGCCGACACGCTGGCCGCCGCCAAGAACAGCCCGCAGCTGGAGGTGTTCCGCAAGAAAGGCATTGAAGTGCTGTTGATGGCGGACCGGGTGGATGAATGGGCGCTCAATTTCCTGCCCGAGTTCGAGGGCACGCCGATGCAGTCGGTGGCCAAAGGCGCGTTCGATCTGGGTCAGCTTCAAGACGAAGCCGAGAAGAAGGCGGCCGAGGAAGCTGCCGAGACGTTCAAGCCGGTGCTGGCTCGCCTGAAGGAAGCCCTGAAGGACCGCGCCCAGGACGTGCGTGCGACCACCCGCCTGGTCGATTCACCGGCCTGCCTGGTGGTGAGCGACGGCGGCATGAGCCTGCAATTGGCGCGCATGCTCAAACAGGCGGGCCAGCCCGCGCCCGAGACCCAGCCGGTGCTGGAGGTCAACCCCGAGCACCCGCTGGTCAAAAAGCTCGAGGGCTCGGTGCATTTCCATGACCTGGCCCACATCCTGTTCGACCAGGCGCTGCTCGCCGAAGGCGGCATGCCGGAGGATCCGGCAGCCTATGTGAAGCGGGTGAACGCGCTGCTGGTGTGAGTGGTTGGCGGGGTGTGCGCCTGGGGCTCAGGCCACCAGGGGCGCCTCGTCCATCGCCTCGAGCTGCTCCTCGAGCATGAGGATCTGCTCTTTCCAGTAGTCGCTCGTGCCAAACCACGGAAACGCGCGCGGAAACGCCGGATCATCCCAGCGCCGTGCCAGCCACGCGCTGTAGTGGATCAGGCGCAGGGTGCGCAGGGGCTCGATGAGGGCCAGCTCGCGCCGGTCGAATTCGCGAAACTGCTCGTAGCCATCGACCAGCGCGCCCAGCTGGCGCTGGCGCTGCGCGCGATCGCCCGAGAGCAGCATCCACAGATCCTGCACCGCCGGGCCCATGCGGGCATCGTCCAGGTCGACGAAGTGCGGGCCCTGGTCCGGGGTCCACAGGATGTTGCCGGGGTGGCAGTCGCCATGCAGGCGCAGGCGTTGGGGCTCGAAGGCCGAGAGGCGCGCCTCGATCGCAGCGATCGCTTCGTTGCACAGGCGCTCCCAGCGTGAGGCCACATCCATCGGGATCGTGTCATGTGCCAGCAGCCAGTCCCGAGGTTCGATGGCGAAGCCCGCGACATCCAGTGTGGGCCGGTGCGTGAACGGCCGGGCCTGTCCCACGGTGTGGATGCGGGCGAGGAAGCGGCCGATCCACTCCAGCACGTCCTCGTCGTCCAGCTCGGGCGCGCGTCCGCCGCGCCTCGGGCTCACGCTGAAGGCGAAGCCGCCGTGATGGTGCAGGGTGCGACCGTCAAGGGATAGGGGAGGAACGACCGGTACTTCGGCGGCGACGAGTTCAGCGGCGAAGGCGTGTTCCTCCAGGATCGCGTCATCGCTCCAGCGACCCGGGCGGTAGAACTTGGCCACCACCTGGGCGTGGCCCTGGACGGGTTCATCCAGCGGGATCTGGTAGACGCGGTTCTCGTAGGAACTCAGCGCGGTCAGACGCCCGTCGCCCCACAAGCCAATGGACGCCAGGGCGTCCAGCACGGCGTCGGGAGTGAGGGTGTCGTAGGGATGTGGGGCGTCGGCCATGGGGGGATTGTCTCCCCTGCGGCCTGCATCAGCTCCGAAAGCGCCGTCGCGTCAGGCCCAAAGCCAGCCAGAAGGCGCTGACTGCATAGACCGCAAGTACTGCCAGGTGATGCCCGGGCGCGGCGGGCCATTGGTCCATGAACAAGGGGCGCACCAATTCGACCGCGCTGGTCAGCGGCAGGTAATCGGAGACGGCCCGCAGCAGCCAGGGCAGTTGCTCGCGCGGGAAGAAGACGCCCGAGAGAAACATCATCGGCGTGAGGAACAGCGTGAAGTAGTAGTTGAAGAAGTCGTAGCCCTTGGCCAGCGCATTGAAGATCAGGGCCATGCTGGCGAAGGTCGCACCCGCGAAGGCCAGCACGCACCAGGCCACCAGCAGCTTGGGACTGGTGCTGATACCCAGGACCACCATGACGACCAGGATGGCCGAGACGGTGAAGACTGCCTTGTACGCGGCCCACAGCATTTCGGCCACGACCACGTTGTCCAGGGAGACGGGCGCGTTGAGGATGCCGCTCCAGGTCTTTTGCACGTGCATGCGCGAGAACGCGGAATAGAGCGCCTCAAACGAGGCGGCGTTCATGGCACTCATGCAGATCGAGCCGCTGGCGAGGAAGACGAGGTAAGGCACCTGCGTGCCACCGAGCTGCACCTGGCCGACCAGGGCTCCCAGGCCGTAGCCGAAGGCAATCAGCCAGATCAGGGGTTCGGCGATATTCGCCAGCAGGCTGGGGATGGCGAGCTTGCGCCACACCAGCAGGTTGCGCAGGAACACTGGCCACCAGCGCAGGGAGAGGTCGGGCATTCGCCAGAGGGAGCGGTCAAACATGATGGATGCCTGATGAAGTGCCAGTTCGGGAGCACGCGCGGAACCGGCTCCGCCGGGCCGCCGGGTGCGCCCCCTTGAGGGGGGAGCGGCCGCAGGCCGCCTCGGGGGTGGTCATCCTTCCTCGCGAATCTGGCGGCCGGTGAGCTTGAGGAACAGGTCTTCGAGATTGGCCGGCCGATGCAGGGTGCGCAGGCCGGGCTGCGCGGACAGCGCCTCCAAGAGCGGACGCGCGTCCTGGGTGTAGAAAAAGACGGTCTCGCCGCTTACCTCGATGCGCGAGGCCAGGGCCCGCACAGGGGAGTCGGGCAGGGCCAGTGCGCCCTGGCCATAGGCCTCGACCACATCGGGTTCGAGGTGGCTGGCGATCAGGTCGCGCGGGCGGCCTTCGGCGATCTTGCGGCCATGGTCCATCACCAGCAGGCGGTTGCACAGGCGCTCGGCCTCGTCCATGAAGTGCGTGGTCAGAAGAATGGACTTGCCCTGTTGCAGCAGCAGCTGCAGCCGCTCCCACATCAGGTGTCGCGCCTGCGGGTCCAGACCGGTGGTGGGTTCGTCGAGCAGCAGCAGGTCCGGGTCGTTGACCAGGGCTCGCGCCAGGCTCAGTCGACGACGCATGCCGCCGGAGAGTTCGGCGGGCTTGGCCTGCGCCTTGTGCGACAGGGCGGCGAATTCCAGCAGGCGCGGGATGCGTTCGCGCACCTGGCGCGTGGCGATCCCGAAGTAGCGGCCGTACACCAGCAGGTTTTCTTCGCAGGTGAAGTCGGGGTCCAGGGTATCGAACTGGCTCACGACGCCCAGGCGGGCCTTGATGGCCATGGCATCTCGCGGCAGCGTCAGGCCCAGGGCGCGGACCTCGCCACCGTCGGGTGCGGTCTGACCCAGACACATGCGTACCGTGGTGGTCTTGCCCGCGCCGTTGGGGCCGATCACGCCCAGGCACTCGCCCGGGGCGATGTCAAAGGACAGGTCGTCGACCACGGTGCTCGCCCCATAGCGTTTGGTCAGGTGGCGAGCGGAGAACAGCGGGGCGGGTGCATCCATGGCGCCGGGTATTGTGGCCCACACCCGACGCTCCAGGATCGGGGCCCGTAGAATTCCCGGCCATTGCCTCCCTGAACGACTGTACGTGTTCCCTCCTTTGTCCATCCAGATGCAGCACCTGCTGCCCAAGCAGCTGCTGACACGCCTGGCGGGCGCTTTCGCGGGCTGGGAGGGCGGTGCCCTCACGCAGTCGGCGATCCGCCGCTTCATTGACCGCTACAGCGTGGACATGCAGGAGGCCGCTGACCCCCGGCCCGAGGCCTACCGCAGCTTCAACGACTTCTTCACCCGCGCGCTGCGCCCGGGCGCGCGGCCGCTGGCCGATGCGGACTTCATCTGTCCGGTCGACGGGGCAATCAGCCAGTTCGGCCCGATCGAGCACGACCAGATTTTCCAGGCCAAGGGACACCACTATTCGACCACTGCGCTGGTGGGCGGTGATGCGCAGCTCGCGCGCCAGTTTGACCAGGGGCACTTCGCAACGTTGTACCTCTCGCCGCGCGATTACCACCGCATTCACATGCCCTGCGACGGGCGTCTCACGCGCATGGTCTATGTGCCGGGCGACCTGTACTCGGTCAACCCGCTCACCGCGCGCCATGTGCCGGGGCTGTTCGCGCGTAACGAGCGGGTGGTGTGCGTGTTCGACACCGTCTACGGACCCTTTGTGAACGTGCTGGTGGGTGCGACCATCGTGGGCAGCATGGCCACGGTGTGGCACGGGGTGGTCAACCCGCCGCGCTCGCGCGAGGTGCGTGAGTGGCGCTACGACGACCAGAACATCGTGCTGCGGCGCGGCCAGGAGATGGGCCGCTTCTTGCTCGGGTCGACGGTGGTGATGTTGTTCCCGAAAGACGTGGTGACCTTCAACCCCGACTGGGCGCCCGCACGGCCCGTGCGTCTGGGCGAGGCGATGGCTTCATCGCAGTAAGCGCGGCGCACCCACCCGCCAAACCCAGTGCCAGCGCGGAACCGGCTCCGCCGGGCCGCCGGTGGCGCCCCCCTGGGGGGGAGGCGGCCGCAGGCCGCATCGGGGGGGGGGCCAGCTACTGAAACGCCACCTCGTCGAAGCTGCGTAGCTTGCGACTGTGCAGGCGGTTGCTGCCCCCTTCGCGCAGGATCTCGATGGCCCGCATGCCGATGCGCAGGTGCTGGTCGACTCGTTCGCGGTAGAAGTGATTGGCCATGCCAGGCAGCTTGATCTCGCCATGCAGGGGCTTGTCGCTCACACACAGCAAGGTGCCATAGGGCACCCGGAAGCGAAAACCGTTGGCTGCGATGGTGGCGCTTTCCATGTCCAGAGCGACGGCGCGGCTCTGGCTGAAGCGGCGCTGGGCCTGGTTGCCGGCCAGCAGCTCCCAGTTGCGGGTGGCGGTGCTGGCCACCGTGCCAGTGCGCATGATGCGTTTGAGGTCGGCGCCTTCGCAGCGGGTCACGTCACCCACCGCCTTTTCCAGCGCCAGCTGGATCTCGGCCAGGGCCGGGATCGGCACCCAGGGAGGGAGGTCCTCGTCCAGCACATGGTCTTCGCGCACGTAGGCGTGGGCCAGCACATAGTCGCCCAGTTGCTGGCTGTTGCGAAGGCCGGCGCAGTGCCCCAGCATCATCCAGGCATGCGGCCGCAGCACCGCGATGTGGTCGGTGATGGTCTTGGCATTGGCCGGGCCCACGCCGATATTGACCATGGTGATGCCGGTGCGGTCCGGTCGCACCAGGTGGTAGGCGGGCATCTGCGGCAGGCGCGCGGGGGCCACGCCGGGGGTGGTCGGACCCGGTACGGTGCCGGTGCTGACCGTACGCAGTGTGACCACGTTGCCCGGCTCGACGAAGGCGGTGTAGCCACTGGCGGGATCGGCCATGGCCTCGTGGCCCAGGCGCACGAATTCGTCGATGTAGAACTGGTAGTTCGTGAACAGCACGAAGTTCTGAAACCACTCGGGCGCGGTACCCGTGTAGTGGCGAAGCCGCTGCAGCGAGTAGTCCACCCGCGGCGCCGTGAACAGGGACAGCGGCTGGGGATCGCCCGGTCGCAGGCGGTGTGTGCCGTTGGCGATGCCGTCGTCCATGGCCTCGAGGTCGGGCAGGTCGAACAGGTCTCGCATCTGCGCGCGGCGCTCGGGCGGCATCACGCCCTCGACAAGGTCGTCCTGCGCAAAGGAGAAGTGCACCGGGATCGGTTGGGTGCTGGTGCCGACCTCGAACTCGACGCCGTGGTTTTGCTGCAGCAGGCGCAGCTGCTCGAGGTAGTAGCCGGCGAACAGCTCGGGCTGGGTGAGGGTGGTCTCGTAGCGGCCGGCGTCGGCCACGAAACCGTAGGACAGGCCCAGGTTCTCGGGGACCTGCTTGCGTGCGGTGGTGTCGACCTGGATCCGCACATAGGGGTAACAGCCTCGTACGCGCCCTGGCAGGGTGTGGCCGGTCGCGAAGCGCTGGACGGCTTCGCGCAGATGATCCACCTGCTGTCCGTAGATCCGACGGACCTGGTCGATGGCGGACTCGGGTGTGGCGTGGTGGGTGGGCGCGATGAAGGGCGGCGGGTGCAGCATGGCCCATTGTGCTACGTGCCTTGACGTGCTCGCCGGCGTCGCGCCCGTAGCCGGGTGATCAGCGGAAGTCCTACAGGGCGTTACGACTCCCCCTGACGCCTCAGCCATCGACCCCTCTGCGACAGTGGCTCTCGCGTCCAACGGCCAGTCCCCACGAAGGCGGCGCCCGTCGGCGTGAACCGTCCACACAGAACGACTTCAAGGAGTGCCCGCGAATGAGAGCCGACATCTCGGTCAATAACCCGTTTGTCCTGATGACCGATCCCGAGGCCGTGCGCCAGGTGGTTGAACATTCGGATCAATTGAGCCGATTGAGCCAGAGGCGCTGCCATCCCCTGGATCGGGCGGTGATACGCAGTGCCAGCGCGGAGTTGGCCGCGTTCGACTCCAAGATCGATCGCACCACCATCTACCTGCCGCCCGAAGAAGACAGGTCGGCGGCCTATGCGCGTGCTTATGGAGCGGTGATGAACTGACCGCAACCGCTGGCGGCCATCGACATGAAAAAACCCGGCATCGCGAGATGCCGGGTTTTTAGTTTGCGCGAAGTGCGCTTGCTGCTCAGGGCTTGCTGGCCGTGGGGAACGGCCAGGCGGCTTGCGGGTTCAGAGTGGTCTGAGCCGCAGGCGCCGCAGGGGCGGCAGCAGGCTTTTTCGCTGCTTTCTTCGCAGCGGGCTTTTTCGCAGCTTTCTTTTTCGCAGCAGGCTTTTTGGCAGCCTTTTTCTTGGCAGCCGGCTTCTTCTTGGCTACTTTTTTAGCGGCCTTTTTCGCAGCGGGCTTCTTGGCAGCGGCCTTTTTGGCAGCCGGCTTTTTAGCGGCAGCTTTCTTGGCGGCCGGCTTCTTGGCAGCGGCCTTCTTGGCGGCCGGCTTCTTAGCGGCTACTTTCTTGGCGGCCGGCTTTTTCGCAGCGGCCTTCTTGGCGGCCGGCTTCTTGGCGGCCGGCTTGCGGGCGGCTACCTTCTTGGCGGCCGGCTTCTTGGCGGCGGCCTTCTTGGCGGCCGGTTTCTTTGCAGTTGCCATCACTATCTCCTGTTCAAGTTGATCAACATCAACGAAGAAGCACCCCGCACCCGTTGTGGGCATCGGAGCGATCCATGCGGTTGGACCGGGCGGTCCAGCCACATGAACACCGTAGCCCGCGTGCTGCCTGGCTCTGCGGCCGGTCAGCGTCGCGGGCGAATCTCATCTCAAAACCACTATCGCAGTTGCCTTTTCAGTCCCAGGAAAGCGCGCCACCCGACTGGTATTCGATCACGCGGGTTTCGAAGAAGTTGCGCTCTTTCTTCAGGTCAATCATTTCGGACATCCAGGGGAAGGGGTTTTCCTCATTGGGGAAAAGCGCTTCCAGGCCGATCTGCGTGGCGCGACGGTTCGCGATGTAGCGCAGATAGCCCTTGAACATGGAGGCATTGAGGCCCAACACGCCACGCGGCATGGTGTCCTCGGCATAGCGGTATTCGAGTTCCACGGCCTTGAGGAACAGGGCCTTGATTTCGGCCTTGAACTCGGCGGTCCAGAGATGCGGGTTCTCGAGTTTGAGCTGGTTGATCAGGTCGATGCCGAAGTTGCAGTGCATCGACTCGTCACGCAGGATGTACTGGTACTGCTCGGCGGCACCGGTCATCTTGTTCTGGCGGCCCAGCGCCAGGATCTGGGTGAAGCCCACGTAGAAGAACAGGCCTTCCATCAGGCAGGCGAAGACGATCAGGCTCTTGAGGAGCTTCTGGTCGGCCTCGGGGGTGCCGGTGTGGAAGTCGGGGTCCATGATCGCCTCGATGAAGGGGATCAGGAACTGGTCCTTGTCGCGGATGGACTGGACTTCGTTGTAGGCGTTGAAGATCTCGGACTCGTCCAGGCCCAGCGACTCCACGATGTACTGGTAGGCGTGGGTGTGGATGGCCTCTTCGAAGGCCTGGCGCAGGAGGAACTGGCGGCATTCGGGCGCCGTGATGTGGCGGTAGGTGCCCAGGACGATGTTGTTGGCGGCCAGCGAATCGGCGGTGACGAAGAAGCCGAGATTGCGCTTGATGATGCGACGCTCGTCCTCGGACAGGCCGTTGGGGTCCTTCCACGTGGCGATGTCGCGGGTCATGTTGACCTCTTGCGGCATCCAGTGATTGGCGCAGGTGGCCAGGTACTTTTCCCAGGCCCACTTGTACTTGAACGGCACCAGCTGGTTGACGTCGGTCTGGCCGTTGATGATGCGCTTGTCCGCGGCATTCACGCGGCGGGTGCCGGCGCTGTGCGAAGGAGTCTGGGGGGCAGCGGGCCGGGAGGCTGCTGCAGGGGCCGCGGCGGCGGCGAGTGCGGGCTCGGGGCGGGACGGCGTGAAGGAAGCGAAGCCCTCACGGCTGCCAGGCAGTCCGCTCGGGGGAGGCATTTGCGGTGCGGGTTTGACGTCTTCGTCCCAGGTCAACATACGTTTTCCAATGCTCGGATTATGAGAGCAGCGACGTGAAAAGCAAAGTGTCCATTCACATCACCGCCTGATTTTGTTGTTCGTTTACGTCGGCGATCTGTCGGAGAACCCCGACAGATCGCTCGCAGGGTGCATCACTGGCAGGCTTCGCAGGTGGGATCGTCCACCCCGCAGAACTTGATGTCGGTGGCGGGCACGGCGGCATCCATCTGCGCGCGCGCCGCAGCGGCGGCGGCCTCCAGGGCGCTCATGCCCTGGCCTTGCGGCTCGCTGTTGCCCGAGGACACCGCGTTCAGGCGGCCCGAGGTCACGGTGGATTTCTCGGTCTGCGTGGCGCTGATGGTGCGCAGGTAGTAGGTGGTCTTCAGGCCCCGCATCCAGGCCAGCTTGTAGGTGTCATCGAGCTTCTTGCCCGAGACGCCGGCCATGTAGATGTTCAGGGACTGGGCCTGGTCGATCCACTTCTGGCGGCGGGCGGCGGCCTCGACCAGCCAGGTGGTCTCGACCTCGAAGGCGGTGGCGTACAGGGCCTTGACCTCCTGGGGCACCCGGTCGATGGGGCGCAGGGACCCGTCGAAGTGCTTGAGGTCCATGACCATGACGTCGTCCCACAGGCCCAGGCGCTTCAAGTCACGCACCAGGTAGTGGTTGATGACGGTGAACTCCCCGGACAGGTTGGACTTGACCGAGAGGTTGCCAAAGCACGGCTCGATGGAGGCGTCCACCCCGATGATGTTGGAGATGGTGGCGGTGGGGGCGATGGCCACGCAGTTGGAGTTGCGCATGCCGTCCTTGGCGATCTTCTTGCGCAGGGCGTCCCAGTCCAGGGAGGCCGAGCGGTCGACTTCGACGAAGCCGCCTCGGGCCTTGGCCAGCAGGTCCAGGGTGTCCAGGGGCAGGATGCCCTGGTCCCAGAGCGAGCCCTTGTAGCTGGAATAGCGGCCACGCTCCTTGGACAGCTCGGTGGAGGCCCAGTAGGCATAGTAGCAGACGGCTTCCATGGACTTGTCGGCGAACTCGACGGCCTCTTGCGAGGCGTAGGGCACGCGCAGCTCGTAGAGGGCGTCCTGGAAGGCCATGATCCCCAGGCCGACCGGGCGGTGGCGCAGGTTGGAGTCGCGGGCCTTCTTGACGGCGTAGTAGTTGATGTCGATGACGTTGTCGAGCATGCGCATCGCCGTGGAGATGGTGCGCTTCAACTTGTCGTGGTCGATGCCGCCGTCCTTCAGGTGCTGGCGCAGGTTGATCGAGCCCAGGTTGCAGACGGCCGTTTCGGTGTCGCTGGTGTTCAGGGTGATCTCGGTGCACAGGTTGGACGAGTGCACCACGCCGGCATGCTGCTGGGGCGAGCGCACGTTGCAGGCGTCCTTGTAGGTGATCCAGGGGTGGCCCGTCTCGAACAGCATGGTGAGCATCTTGCGCCACAGGTCGGCCGCCTGGACCGTCTTGGCGGGCTTGATCTCGCCGCGCTTGGCCTTTTCTTCGTAGGCGACGTAGGCCTTCTCGAAGTCGGCGCCGAACAGATCGTGCAGGTCGGGGCAGGTGGAGGGGGAGAACAGGGTCCACTCGCCTTTTTCCATGACCCGGCGCATGAACAGGTCGGGAATCCAGTTGGCCGTGTTCATGTCGTGGGTACGGCGGCGGTCGTCACCCGTGTTCTTGCGCAGCTCGAGGAATTCCTCGATGTCCAGGTGCCAGGTCTCGAGATACGTGCAGACCGCGCCCTTGCGCTTGCCGCCCTGGTTGACGGCCACCGCGGTGTCGTTGACCACCTTCAGGAAGGGGACCACGCCCTGCGATTCGCCGTTGGTGCCCTTGATGTGACTGCCCAGGGCGCGCACGCGGGTCCAGTCGTTGCCCAGGCCGCCGGCGAACTTGGACAGCAGGGCGTTTTCCTTGATGGATTCGTAGATGCCGTCCAGGTCGTCGGGCACCGTGGTCAGGTAGCAGGACGACAGCTGCGAGCGCAGGGTGCCCGAGTTGAACAGGGTGGGCGTGGACGACATGAAGTCGAAGCTGGAGAGCACCTCGTAGAACTCGATGGCGCGGGCTTCACGGTCGATTTCATTGAGGGCCAGGCCCATGGCCACGCGCATGAAGAAAGCCTGCGGCAGCTCGATGCGGGTCTTGCGCACGTGCAGGAAGTAGCGGTCGTACAGGGTCTGCAGGCCCAGGTAGTCGAACTGCAGGTCGCGCTCGGGCTTGAGTGCAGCGCCCAGGCGGGTCAGGTCGTACTGGAGCATGTCGGCATGCAGCAGATCGTTGTCGACGCCCTTCTTGATGAAGCCGGGGAAGTAGTCGGCGTAGCTGCCGGCGGCTTCGGCCGGGGTCATGTCGCGGCCCAGGATCTCCTTGAAGATCGTGTGCAGCAGCAGGCGGGCCGTGGCGTAGGTGTAGTCGGGGTCTTTCTCGATCAGGGTGCGGGCGGCCAGGATGGAGGCCTTGTACACCTCGTCGATCGGCACGCCGTCGTACAGGTTGCGCATGGTCTCGGCCACGATCGGGTCGGGCTTGACGTCGGCGCCCAGGCCGCTGCAGGCGCTGGTGATCAGGCTCTTGAGGTAGCCCACGTCCAGCGGCACGCGCTGGCCGCGGTCGGTGACGTGCAGCGCCGGCTCCTGCGGGGGGGCGGCTTCGGTCTGCTTGGCAGCGCGCTCTTGCGCGCGACGCTCGCGATACAGCACGTAGGCGCGGGCGATCTCGTGGTGGCCGCCGCGCATCAGGCCCAGTTCGACCTGGTCCTGCACGTCTTCAATGTGGAAGGTGCCGCCGCCCGGACGCGAGCGCATCATCGCGCGCACCACGGCCTGGGTGAGGGTGTCCACCGTCTCGCGCACGCTGGCCGACGCCGCGCCCTGGGTGCCGTGCACCGCCAGGAAGGCTTTCATCATGGCAATGGCGATCTTGTCCGGCTCGAAGGGCACGACGGCGCCGTTGCGGCGGATGATCTGGTAATGCGCCAGGGCATGGCCGGTGCTGCCCGCGTGGGAAGGGGTGACCGCGGTCGGGGCAAGGGCGCTGGTGAGGGGTTGCGCGGCGGGGGAGCTCTGGACAGTCTGCATGGGTCCTCTTATCGATGTTGTCTTTTGTCGCGGGAGCGCTGCGCGCGCGGGGCTGAACGCTCCGGGTTTTCGAATCTGCGGGGTACGCTGGGCACTATATCTAGGGTCTGGGGCTGTGGCAAGCCACTAGATGTAGTGTTCGCGCTATTGACTCTGAAATTTTTCCGGACCCCGCCGCAGCGGTGGAAAACCAAAGTTCATCCGGGAAAGGCGGTGGCGGGCCAACCCAGGCTGCGGTGCAGGGCCAGCCAGTCGAACGCTGCGCCCGGATCGCCCTTGCGGCCTGGCGCGATGTGCTCGTGGCCGACCAGGTGGCGGATCGGATAGGCCTGTGCGATGGCAGCCGACAGGCCGGCCAGGGTTTCGTACTGCGAAGGTTCGAAGGACTCGCCCTCCAGCCCTTCGAGCTCGATGCCGATGGCGTAGTCGTTGCAGTTGTCCCGCCCCTGGTGGCTGGAGGCGCCCGCATGCCAGGCCCGGTGGTCGCAGCTGACGAACTGCCACAGCTCGCCACCGCGTCGGACGTAGAAGTGGGCGGACACCTTCAGCCCGCGGATGGACTGGAAATAGGGGTGGGCGTCCCAGTCGAGGGTGTTGCAAAACAGTCGCTGTACCTCGTCGCCGCCATAGTGGCCCGGGGGCAGGCTGATGGAGTGCACCACGATCAGGTCGATCGCCGTGCCCTCGGGGCGGGGCCCGAAGTTGGGCGAGTCCGCGCGGTGGGCAAAGCGGTACCAGCCGCCGTGCCACAGGGGCGTGGCGGCGGGGACCTCGGGCGTGCGGTGCATGCGGGGTGCGAGGGGTTCGAGAGGGGGCCTAGCGCCGGGTGCTCGCGCGGTGTTCCGGCGAGCAGTACAGGCGGCCCTGCGGGTCGGCCACGGCTTCGTTGCGGGGCAGGTGCAGGGCGCACACCGGGCACTGCACCATGTCCTGGGGCAGGGTCGGGTCGGCCTGCGGGGGCGCAGCCGGGCGCTCGCGGGTGGCGTCCTGACGACGCTGCTGCGCCCGCCACAGCAGGTAGACCACCGCCAGGATGGCAGCCAGGACCAGGTATTTCATGCGCCGCGCCCGAGCATCACTTCAAGGACGAAGCGCGAGCCCACATACGCCAGCAGGAGCAGCAGCGAGCCGACGTAGAGAATGCGCACCGCCTTGCGCCCGCGCCAGCCAAAGCGCGCCCGCCCCAGCAGGAGCAGGGCGAAGGCCAGCCAGGCCAGCACCGAGAAGATGGTCTTGTGGTCCCAGCGCCAGCCCGTGGCGCCGAACACCGCGCCCGCCAGGAGCGTGGCCGAGAGCAGCACGAAGCCTCCGGTGACGAAGCGAAAGGTCAGGCGCTCCAGCGTGAGCAGGGGCACGCCAGCGTGGGAGTCGGTGGCCTGGCGGATGTGCCGCTCGGCGCGCATCATCATCCAGGCATGGGCCACGGCGGCGCCGAAGAGGCCGTAGGAGGCAATGCCCAGGGCCCAATGCAGCGGCAGCCAGGGCGAGGCGGAGGCATGCAGGGGCGTGCCCGGGAAAGCCAGGGCCAGCAGCACGGCGGCCGCGCCCAGGCCGGCCAGCGCCCAGCGCGCGCGCAGCTGGGGGAACATCTGGCGCTCAATGGCGTAGACCGTGAGCACCAGCCAGGCCGTGACCGACAGGGCGGGCGCAAAGCCGAAGCGGGGCGCATCGCCCAGGAGCGACCAGGCCAGCACCCCGGCGTGCAGGACCCAGGCGACCTGCAGCGCCAGGCGCGCGGCGGCGTCGGACAGGCGCGCGGCGGCCGCAGCGGGAATCGCGTAGGCCGCGGCCGCAGCCAGCGTGAGGGCGAGGCCTGCCGGGGAGGCGCTGGATAAAATCATGGTTTCGCAGTTTATCTTCATGGCCTCAGCCCTCTCCGACAAACTCTCCCGCCTGGTCAAGGAAATGCGGGGCCAGGCCCGCATCACCGAGAGCAACGTGCAGGACATGCTGCGCGAGGTGCGGATGGCCCTGCTCGAGGCCGACGTCGCCCTGCCCGTGGTGCGCGATTTCATCGCCCGGGTCAAGGACAAGGCGCTGGGCCAGGAGGTGGCGGGATCGCTCAACCCCGGCCAGGCCCTGGTGGGCATCGTCCACCGCGAGCTGATCGCCACCATCGGCGAGGGCGTGGCCGACATCAATCTGGCGGCGCAGCCCCCGGCGGTGATCCTCATGGCCGGTCTGCAGGGTGCGGGCAAGACCACGACCACCGCCAAGCTGGCGCGCCACCTCATTGAAAAGCGCAAGAAAAAGGTGCTGACGGTCTCGGGCGACGTGTACCGGCCCGCCGCCATCGAGCAGCTCAAGACGGTGACGGCTCAGGCTGGGGCCGAATGGTTCCCGAGCACCCCGGACCAAAAGCCCCTGGACATCGCCCGCGCCGCGCTGGATCACGCCAAGCGCCAGTATTTCGACGTGCTGCTGGTGGACACCGCCGGCCGCCTGGCGATCGACGAGGCGCTGATGCGCGAGATCCAGGAGCTGCATGGCGCCCTCAAGCCCGTGGAGACGCTCTTCGTGGTCGACGCCATGCAGGGTCAGGACGCGGTGAACACCGCGCGCGCCTTCAAGGAGGCCCTGCCGCTGACCGGCATCGTGCTGACCAAGACCGACGGCGATTCACGCGGGGGCGCGGCGCTGTCGGTGCGGCAGGTGACGGGCGTGCCGATCAAGTTCGCCGGCGTGTCCGAGAAGATCGACGGCCTGGAGGTGTTCGACGCCGAGCGTCACGCCGGGCGCATCCTGGGCATGGGCGATATCGTGGCCCTGGTCGAACAGGTGCAGGCCGGCGTGGACATGCAGGCCGCGCAGAAGCTGGCGGCCAAGGTCAAGAGCGGCGAGGGCTTCGATCTCAACGACTTCCTGGCCCAGATCCAGCAGATGAAGAAGATGGGGGGCCTGTCTCAGTTGATGGACAAGCTGCCCGCGCAGATGCAGGCCAAGGCCGGCCAGGTCGACATGGACAAGGCCGAACGCGACATCCGCCGCAAGGAAGGCATCATCTGCAGCATGACGGCGCTGGAGCGCCGCAAGCCCGACCTGATCAAGGCCACCCGCAAGCGCCGCATCGCCGCCGGCGCGGGCGTTCATGTTCAGGAAGTGAACCGCCTGCTCAATGAGTTCGAGCAGATGCAGGGGATGATGAAGAAGATGAAGGGCGGCGGCCTGATGAAGATGATGAAGCGCATGGGGGGCATGAAGGGCATGCCCAAGATGCCCTTCTGACCCTCGGCCTTCGCTTCATCCCGCCGCTTTTATCCCGCGGTCACCACCTCGCCCCGCAGGGAATGCGGGTAGGCCTGCGTGATGGTGATGTCCACCATCTGGCCCACCAGGCGCGCCGGCGCCTTGAAGTTCACCACGCGGTTGCACTCGGTGCGGCCGGAGAGCTCGGACGGGTCCTTGCGTGAGGGCCCTTCCACCAGCACCTTCTGCACCGTGCCGACGCGGCTCTCGCTGATGCGGCGCACGTTCTCCTCGATCGTGGCTTGCAGGTGCTGCAGCCGGCGCAGCTTCACCTCGTGCGGTGTGTCGTCATGCAATTGCGCCGCCGGGGTGCCGGGGCGGGGGCTGAAGATGAAGCTGAAGCTGTTGTCGTAGCCCACGTCCTCGATCAGCTTCATCATCTTCTGGAAGTCGTCCTCGGTCTCGCCTGGGAAGCCCACGATGAAGTCACTGGACAGGGCCAGCTGCGG
>JACCDI011577697.1_pt1 | contig 31282 bp, 33 predicted proteins | sample 7442791 | NCBI WGS metagenome assembly JACCDI01 (sample SAMN15323434, study PRJNA562643) | freshwater metagenome | isolation source: river surface water | place: USA:Blue River Watershed | collected 2017-08-15
CCAGCACCAGCAACCGCAACTTCGAAGGCCGACAAGGCGCTGGAGGCCGCACCCACTTGGTCAGCCCCGCCATGGCTGCTGCCGCTGCCGTGCACGGTCACTTCGTTGACATCCGCAAATTTGCCTGATCGCTGGACACCTCACCATGCAAAAATTCACCCTGCTCAAAGGTTTGGTCGCTCCGATGGACCGCGCCAACGTGGACACCGACGCCATCATTCCCAAGCAATTTCTCAAGTCGATCCGCAAGACAGGCTTTGGTCCCAACTTGTTCGACGAATGGCGCTACTTGGATGTCGGCTTTCCGGGCCAAGACCCTGCCAGCCGCAAACCCAACCCCGACTTTGTGCTGAACCAGCCGCGTTACCAAGGCGCCAGCATTTTGCTGACCCGCAAAAACTTTGGCTGCGGCTCGTCGCGCGAGCATGCGCCTTGGGCGATTGACCAATATGGCTTCCGCTGCGTGATCGCGCCCAGCTTTGCCGACATCTTTTTCAACAACTGCTTCAAAAATGGCTTGCTGCCGATCGTGCTGTCCGAAGCCGTGGTGGCCGAGCTGTTTGACGAAGTGGCGGCCTTCCCGGGCTACCAACTCACCGTGGATTTGGAACGCCAAGTCATCGTGCGGCCACAGGGCCAAGAAATCCCGTTTGAGGTGCAAGCCTTCCGCAAATATTGTTTGCTCAATGGCTTGGACGACATTGGCCTGACCTTGCGCCATGCCGACAAAATCAAAGCCTTCGAGGCCGAACGTCTGGCCACCAAACCGTGGCTGGCCCACACCGCCGTCAACGCCTAACCCCTCAGGAACCCCATGAAAATCGCAGTCCTCCCCGGTGATGGCATCGGCACCGAAATCGTCGCCGAAGCCGTCAAAGTATTGAACGTCCTCGACCTCAAGTTCGAGATGGAAACCGCCTTGGTCGGCGGCGCGGCTTACGACGCCTATGGTCACCCCTTGCCCGAAGCCACGCTGAAACTCGCCATGGCCTCTGATGCTGTGCTGTTTGGCGCGGTGGGCGACTGGAAATACGACAAGCTGGACCGCCCGCTGCGGCCCGAACAAGCCATCTTGGGCTTGCGCAAAAACATGGGGCTGTTTGCCAATTTCCGCCCCGCCATTTGCTACGAGCAATTGGTGGGCGCCTCCAGCCTCAAGCCAGAGCTGATTGCGGGTCTGGACATCCTGATCATCCGGGAGTTGACCGGCGACATTTACTTTGGCCAGCCTCGCGGCCGCCGTGTGGCCACCGACGGCCACTTCCCCGGTGCGGAAGAAGCCTTTGACACCATGCGCTATTCCAAACCCGAGATCGAGCGCATCGCCCACGTCGCCTTCCAAGCGGCGCGCAAACGCAAAGCCGCCGGCAAAGAAGGCCGCGTGACCAGCGTGGACAAAGCCAACGTGCTCGAAACCTTCCAGTTCTGGAAAGACGTGGTCACCGAAGTGGGCCAACAGTACCCCGACATCGCACTGGACCACATGTATGTGGACAACGCCGCCATGCAATTGGTGAAAGAGCCCAAACGCTTTGACGTGGTGGTGACCGGCAATATGTTCGGCGACATCTTGTCGGACGAAGCCTCCATGTTGACCGGCTCCATCGGCATGCTGCCTTCGGCCAGCTTGAACACCAAAAACCAAGGCCTGTACGAACCCAGCCACGGCAGCGCGCCCGACATTGCCGGCAAAGGCATCGCCAACCCGCTGGCGACCATCTTGAGTGCGGCCATGATGTTGCGCTTCAGCCTGAACCAAGCCGAAGCTGCTCTGCGCATTGAGACCGCCGTGCAAAAAGTGTTGGCGCAAGGCTTGCGCACCGGCGACATTTGGAGCGAAGGCACCACCCGGGTCGGTACCGCAGAAATGGGCGATGCGGTGGTCAAGGCGCTGGCCTAAATCAGCGACAAGGGCTGTCAGGAAATCTTCAGGCAGCATCTATTACAATATTTGTCATGTGCCACGCCAGCCCGTTCTCCCTGAACTTTGCAACTGCCTTTTCGGCCGTTGCTGGCGTGCGCGCAACTTCCACAAAAACCACGACCATTAAGGGCTGAACAGCCTGGTTCGTCGTGCGCCTCCCCGGCCAGACGAGCCGGGCAAACAGTCTGGTCATCCCCTGTTTATAAAACTGAAAAGGCGTTGATATGAGCAAGTTAGTAGGTTTGGTCGGCTGGCGCGGCATGGTCGGCTCGGTGTTGATGGACCGAATGATTCAGGAAAAAGACTTTGACCTGATCGAGCCCTTGTTCTTTTCCACCTCCAATGCGGGCGGCAAAGCCCCATCGATGGCCAAGAACGAAACCGCCTTGCAAGACGCTTTCGACATCGCACAACTCAAGCGCTGCGACATCATCATCACAGCCCAAGGCGGTGACTACACCTCGGCCGTTTTCCCCAAGCTGCGCGCTGCCGGCTGGAACGGCCATTGGATCGATGCGGCCTCGACTCTGCGCATGGAAAAAGACGCTGTGATCATTCTCGATCCGGTCAACATGCCCGTCATCCAAAACGCGCTGGCCCATGGCGGCAAAAATTGGGTGGGCGGCAACTGCACCGTGTCCTGCATGTTGATGGGTGTTGGCGCTCTGTACAAAGCCGGCTTGGTGGAGTGGATGAGCACCCAGACCTACCAAGCCGCATCGGGCGGTGGCGCGCAGCACATGCGCGAACTGCTGACCCAATTTGGCACCCTCAACGCGGAAGTCAAAGCCCTGCTGGACGACCCGAAGAGCGCCATCTTGGAAATTGACCGCAAGGTGATCGCCAAGCAACGCGCCTTGTCAGCGGCCGAAACCGCCAACTTTGGCGCCCCCTTGGGCGGCTCATTGATTCCCTGGATCGACAAAGACCTGGGCAATGGCATGTCCAAAGAAGAGTGGAAAGGCATGGCCGAGACCAACAAGATTTTGGGCATGGGTGAAGGCTTCAACTCGGCCGCCATTCCTGTGGATGGTTTCTGCGTGCGCATCGGCGCCATGCGTTGCCACAGCCAAGCCCTGACCTTCAAGCTGAAAAAAGACGTGCCCTTGGCCGACATCGAGGCCCTGATCGCCGCTGACAACCCATGGGTCAAAGTGGTGCCCAACACCCGCGAGGCGACCCTGAAAGACCTGACGCCAGTGGCCGTGACCGGCACCATGACCATCCCGGTGGGCCGTCTGCGCAAACTGGCCATGGGCCCCGAATATCTGGGCGCCTTCACCATCGGCGACCAGTTGCTGTGGGGCGCGGCTGAACCGTTGCGCCGCATGTTGCGCATCTTGCTCGACGCTTGATCGCTTGCTGCGCATGAGCCCTCAGCACCTCAGCGCGCCGCATCACCCTGTCAGGTCATGGGCTGTGGCGTCGGTGCTGGCCTGCAGCAGCGTGTGGGCCCATGCGATTTCGCTGGGCACCGCGTCGGTGTCTTCTGGCATCGGCCAGCCCTTGCGGGCGGCCATCGCCATCACGCAATTCAAAGTCGAAGACCTCCGTCAGCTCCAAGTCCGCTTGGCCGAGTCGGCCAGCTTTCAAAACGCGGGCATGCCTCGGCACCCCGCATTGCAGGGCTTGGAAGTTCGGCTGGAATTTCGCGGCAATGGCGAACCGGTTCTGGCTTTGTGGGGCCAAGTGCCAGTCACCGAGCACTTTTTAGACCTGATTGTCGAAGCGCAATGGCCCTCAGGCCGATTGGCGATGAACTACACCTTGCTGGTGTCACCTGCGGGCGCAACGACCAGCACCCCCGACTCCTCCAAGGCGACACCATCGCCATCAGGCGCGGCCCTGATGCCGCCCGTGGTCGATCCGCAATCACTCACGCCCACCCCCGCTTTGGCGACTGCGCAAGCCGAGTCAAGCCCTGCAGGTGCAGTTCCTCTTGCCGCCGTTCTGTCGCCTGAAAAACCCAGCCTGACGGTTCAGCCCGGCGACACCGCCGCCAAACTGGCCTTGCGCCAATTGCCTGAAGGCGTCACGTTAGAGCAAATGCTGGTGGCCATGGTTCGGGGCAACCCCGAAGCGTTCATCGAGGGCAATGTCAATCTGTTGCGCGCAGGCGCTCAGATTCAGTGGCCCAGCGCACTCGAAGCGCGGCAAATTCCGCTGGCGGAAGCGCGGCAAGCCGTCATCACTCAAAACGCTGACTTTGCAAAATTTGCCCGCCGATTGGCCCAATCGGCACTGAAAGCCCAGGGCACAGCCAACCGAGAGATGGCGGGCAAAATCAGTCCCGCGTCCCCCCCAGCGCCGGAGGCCACACCGGGACAAGATAAGTTGACCCTGAGTGCGAACGCTAAAGTCAGCGCCAACGTCAGTGCCAATGCTAGCGCGATCACGCCGCACAGCGACGAAGCCCGTTTGGCGATCGAGCGCGAAATTCAAGAAAAAAGCGCGCAATTGACGGCGCTGAAAAAAAACCTCGATGACCTTGCGGCTTTGTCGGCACAAACGAACGGCAAAAATACAGCCCACAGTGCTTCCAATTCTGCCCAGAGCGTCGCTGCTGACTCTTCGCAAGCCCCCTCTGCAGTGGGCTTGGCGCCGAACACAGCGGCTCTGGACCCTACGCAGTCAACCACCTCCATGTCATTGCTCGCGCAACTCAGCCAACACCCCAGCCTGTGGCTGTGGATGGCGGCGCTGTTGGCCAGCATGTTCGGTTTGGCCGTAGGGGTTCGGCGTCGCCAGGCCAAACGCGTCGATTTTTTCAGCAAGCACAGCGTGTTGAGTCCCGCCAATGAAGCGCCTCCAACACTCGGCACCCCTGATGCATCCCCCTCGGGTTTACCGCCGCAATTTGCCCACCTCGATCTGAACCTCACACCGAACCAGGTCGCTGCAAAGCCAACGGCTGAGAAGGGAAATCGGCCATGAGAATGGCTCTGGGCGTCAGCTACTCCGGCACGGCTTACCAAGGTTGGCAAAGCCAAAGCACGGGCCTCACCATTCAAGACAAACTTGAAAAGGCCTTGGCGCAGTTTTGTGATGTGCCGCGCGTCAGCACCTTGTGTGCTGGCCGCACCGATGCTGGTGTTCATGGCTTGATGCAGGTGGTGCACTTTGACACCGAATTGGCACGCGAAGCCTCCTCTTGGGTGCGCGGCACCAACCGCTATTTGCCCTCCGACATTGCGGTGCAATGGGCGCAAGCGGTGCCGGAAACTTTCCATTGCCGAGGCAGCGCCACGGGGCGTCGCTACATCTATATTTTGTTGGCCTCGGCCGTACGGCCCAGCTTAGAAGCCGGCCGAGTGGGCTGGGTGTACCGCCCCTTGGACGGCGAGGCCATGCGCCAGGCCAGCCTGCACTTGCTGGGCGAACACGACTTTTCATCCTTTCGGGCCAGCAGTTGCCAAGCCTTGTCGCCCGTCAAAACATTGCGGCAAGTGAGCATCACCCAGCGCGGGGCCTATTGGCGATTTGAATTTGAAGGCAATGCCTTTTTGCACCACATGATTCGCAACATCATGGGCTGCCTGGTCACCATTGGCCAAGGTCACCAAAGCCCTGACTGGATGCGCGACGTGCTGTTGGCCAAAAACCGCGATGCCGCGGCGCCCACTTTTTCGCCCGATGGTTTGTACTTTGCCGGCCCGATTTACGAGCCACAATGGGGCCTGCCCGAGACCACCCCACCCTTTGACTGGCTGCCATGAGCACTCCCCACCGCACCCGCATCAAGATGTGTGGCTTCACACGCGAAGCCGACGTGTTGGCGGCCACCGCCGCCGGGGCGGACGCGATTGGGTTTGTGCTGTACCCGCCCAGCCCCCGCCATGTGAGCCTGGAGCGAGCAGCCGAATTGGCCAGCTTGTTGCCAGCGTTTGCCACGCCCGTGCTGCTGTTCGTCAACGACACGGCCGAGCGCATTCAGGCCGCTTGCACCGCGGTGCCAGGCGCCTTGATGCAGTTTCATGGCGATGAAGCCCCAGAATTTTGCGAGGCCATGAGCCGCGCCACAGGCCGCGCCCACCTGAAAGCCGCCCGAATCCCCCTGTCGGAGGTGGCCGATTTTGACTTGGTAAAATTTGCCCACCTTCATTCACAAGCCCAAGCCCTGTTGCTCGACGCCCATGTCGACGGCTATGGCGGCGGCGGGAAAACATTCAATTGGTCACTGCTGCCAACAAACGTCAAAGCTCACCTCGTTTTGTCTGGTGGACTCACACCTGCAAACGTGGCCGATGGCATTAGGACCTTGCGCACGCATGGCCTGTCGCTGGCCGTTGACGTGAGCTCGGGCATCGAATCAGGCAAGGGCCTGAAAGACGCCGAAAAAATCCAGCAGTTTGTCGCGGCCGTTCGAGCCGCCGATGCTGATCTCTCTTGAATTGACTGGCGGACCCAATGCCGCCCCACCACCCATGTACGACTACCAGCAACCCGATGCCAAGGGCCATTTCGGCATTTATGGCGGCAGTTTTGTCAGCGAAACCCTGACCCACGCCATCAACGAACTCAAAGCGGCTTACGCTCAATACCAACACGACCCGGCCTTCATCGCCGAGTTCAAGTCGGAACTGGCGCACTTTGTCGGTCGCCCTTCCCCCGTGTACCACGCGGCCCGCATGAGCCGTGAAATGGGCGGCGCACAGATCTTTCTGAAGCGCGAAGACCTGAACCACACCGGGGCGCACAAGATCAACAACACCATTGGCCAAGCCATGCTCGCCAAGCGCATGGGCAAGCCCCGCATCATTGCCGAAACCGGGGCGGGTCAACACGGCGTGGCCACCGCCACCATCTGCGCCCGCTACGGGCTGGAGTGCGTGGTCTACATGGGCTCAGAAGATGTGAAGCGCCAAAGTCCCAACGTCTACCGCATGAAACTTTTGGGCGCGACGGTGGTGCCCGTCGAATCGGGCAGCAAAACCCTGAAAGACGCATTGAACGAAGCCATGCGCGACTGGGTGGCCAATGTGGACAACACCTTTTACATCATCGGCACCGTGGCCGGCCCGCACCCTTACCCGATGATGGTGCGCGACTTCCAAAGCGTGATTGGCGAAGAGTGCTTGCAGCAAATGCCCGCCATGCTGAAAAGCCTGCAAATGGCCGAGCAACAACCCGATGCGGTCATCGCCTGCGTGGGCGGGGGCAGCAATGCGATGGGTATATTCCACCCCTACATCCCCTACGAAAAAACCCGTCTCATCGGCGTCGAAGCGGCCGGTGAAGGCATGCACACCGACAAACATTCTTGCTCGCTGCAACTGGGCAGCCCGGGGGTGTTGCACGGCAACCGCACCTATATATTGCAAGACGAAAACGGCCAAATCACCGAAACGCACAGTGTGAGCGCCGGTCTGGACTACCCCGGTGTGGGCCCCGAGCATGCCTTTTTGAAAGACGTGGGGCGCGCTGAATACGTGGGCATCACCGATCAAGAGGCGCTGGAGGCGTTCCACTACTTGTGCCGCACCGAGGGCATCATTCCGGCCCTCGAATCGAGCCATGCCGTGGCCTACGCCATGAAGCTGGCCAAAACCATGCGCCCCGATCAGTCCATCTTGGTCAATTTGTCTGGCCGCGGTGACAAAGACATCGGCACTGTGGCCGACCTGAGTCAGGCCGACTTTTATTGCCGCCCCAGCTGCCAAGGCCAATCGGTCAAAGGCGCAGAGCAGCCCGTGAACTTTGTGAAGTGAGAGCAAGAACATGTACCCCCACGCTATTCACTTCGTGTACTCGCTGCCCCCCGAGGGGGCTTTGCCCTCCTTGGGGCGGCCCTTCGGAGGCCAATCATGAGCCGCATCGACGCCACCCTCTCGCACCTCAAAGCGCAAGGCCGCAAAGCCCTGATTCCTTATGTCACCGCAGGCTTTCCAAAGCCCGGTACCACCGTGCCCCTGATGCACGCCATGGCCGAGGCCGGCGCCGACATCATCGAGTTGGGCGTGCCTTTTTCTGACCCCTCGGCCGACGGTCCAGTCATTCAAAAAGCAGGCGACCAAGCCTTGGCTCAAGGCATTGGCTCTGTGCAGGTCTTGGCCATGGTGCGCGAGTTTCGCCAAAACAACAGCACCACCCCCGTGGTGTTGATGGGCTATGCCAATCCGGTGGAACGCTATGACCAAAAACATGGCGTTGACAGCTTCATCCGCGATGCGGCTGCGGCTGGGGTGGACGGCGTGTTGATCGTCGATTACCCGCCTGAAGAGTGCGTGGAATTTGCCTCTAAGTTGCGCGCCCACAGCATGGACCTGATCTTTTTGCTGGCCCCCACCAGCACCGACGAACGCATGCAGCAAGTCGCACGAGTGGCCAGTGGCTATGTGTATTACGTGTCCCTCAAGGGGGTCACGGGCTCGGGCACGCTTGACACCGATGCCGTAGAAGCCATGTTGCCGCGCATTCGCCAGCATGTGCAGGTGCCGGTCGGTGTGGGTTTTGGTATCCGCGATGCCGCCACCGCCAAAGCCATCAGCCGGGTGGCCGATGCCGTGGTGATTGGCAGCCGGCTGATTCAATTGATCGACGCCGCCCCGCCTGAGCAAGTGAATGCCGTGGCCGGAGACTTTTTGCGGGGCATTCGCCAGGCCCTCGACGCCTGAACGAATGGGCTTGGCGTTTCAACGATAATTTGCCGAACAAGGAGAACCCCTCATGAGTTGGCTCGAGAAATTACTGCCTCCTAAGATCCAGCACACCGATCCGGCCGACCGCCGCCAGGTACCTGAAGGCTTGTGGGTCAAATGCCCCAGTTGCGAGACGGTGTTGTACAAAACCGATCTGGAAGAAAACCAAAACGTCTGCCCCGGTTGCTCCCATCACCTGCGCATCGGTGCGCGCGCCCGCCTGAATGGCTTTTTGGACGGCGAAGGCCGCTATGAAATCGGGCAAGAAGTCGTGCCCGTGGATGCCCTCAAATTCAAAGACAGCCGCAAATACCCCGAGCGCCTGAAAGAAGCCATGAACAACACCGGCGAAACAGACGCCTTGGTGGTCATGGGGGGCTCGGTGCACAGCATTTCTTTGGTGGCCGCTTGCTTCGAATTTGACTTCATGGGGGGCTCGATGGGCTCGGTCGTGGGCGAGCGCTTTGTGCGCGGCGTTGAAACCGCGATCGAGCAAAAAGTGCCTTTCGTCTGCTTCACCGCCACCGGGGGTGCGCGCATGCAAGAGGGCCTGTTGTCGCTCATGCAAATGGCCAAAACCAATGCGGCCCTGACGCGCCTGTCGAAAAAAGGCTTGCCTTACATCAGCGTGCTGACCGACCCCACCATGGGCGGTGTGTCGGCAGGCTTTGCCTTTTTGGGCGATGTGGTGATTGCCGAACCCAAAGCTCTGATTGGCTTTGCCGGCCCCCGCGTGATCGAAAGCACGGTGCGGGTGACCTTGCCCGAAGGCTTCCAGCGGGCCGAATTCCTGCAGTCCAAAGGGGCGGTGGACTTCATTTGTGACCGCCGGGAATTGCGCAAAACCATCGCCAGCACGCTGGCCATGTTGCAACGTCAGCCCGCCGACGCGGTGAGCTGACCGGCAGGTGGGCCCTCGGACAGGGTCTTTGCCAAGACCTTGTCAATGCGCCGCCCATCCAAGGTGACCACTTCGAAACGCCAGCCCGCCAGGCGAATCACTTGGCCTTGCGTGGGCAACTGACCCAGCGCATACATCAGCAAACCTGCCAAGGTGTTGTATCGGTTTTTGTCTTCCGCTGGCAATTCTTTGATGTCCAAGCGCGCCTTGAGCTCGTTCAGAGGCATGATGCCATCGAGCAGCCAGCTGCCATCATCATTTTGAGTGGCCCAAGCCTCTGAGTGCGTATCGGGCTTGAGCTCTCCCGTGATGGCCTCCAACAGGTCCAAAGGCGTCAACAGCCCCTGCACCTCGCCGTACTCGTCCACCACAAACAACATGCGACTCGACTGGTCTCGCATTTGCTCCAGCAACTCCATGCCGGTCAAGGTCTCGGGCACAAAATGAGCCGTTTGGGCATGTTCGGCCAGGGCACGTGGGTCACTGGATGGCAGCGCCAGCAAATGAGAGAGGCTGATCACGCCCACGATGTGCCCCAAGCCATCTCGGCACACCGGGTACCAAGAGTGGTTGCCTTCCTCGCGCATTTGGTTGATGCAGGCCAAGGCTTGCGCAGGGGTGAGGTGGGCTTCTAGCCACTGAATATCGCTGCGCGGCGTCATCATCGAGGTCAACGCGCGGTCGTCCAAATGGAACACATTGCGCACCATTTGGTGCTCGTGCTCCTCGATCAAGCCCGCGTCCACCCCCTCGACCAAACTGGCCGTGATTTCCTCTTCCGTCACCGCACGGCTGCCCTTGCTGTCAATGCGCATGAGCTTGAGCATGCCTTGCGTGGACAGCGACAACAATTTCACAAATGGTCCGGCGGCTTTGGCCAGCCATGCCATGGGACGGGCCACCCATCGGGCCACGGCTTCGGGGTAGAGCTGGCCAATGCGCTTGGGCACCAACTCGCCAAAAATGATGGTGGTGAAGGTGATCAAGGTCACCACAATGCCAGTGGCAGAGACACTGGCGACCGACTCGGTCAGCCCCCACTGCATCAGTTGCGCGGCCAAACCGTCGCTGAAAGCCGCCTCACCCACGATGCCGTTCAAGACCCCAATAGAGGTGATGCCCACTTGCACGGTCGACAAAAACTGGGTGGGCTCTTCGAGCAACTTGAGGGCCGCATGCGCCCCTTTGTCACCAGCCTCGTCCATGGCGGCCAATCGGGCCTTGCGGCTGGAAGCCAGCGCCAGCTCGGACATGGCAAAAAGTCCGTTCAACAGCGTGAGAAAAGCGATCAATAAAAAGTCCATGACCGCCATTGTGCCAAGAGTGGCTTGCCCTTTGTGAAAAGGCAGGACAATCGGAATGGAGAGGAATTTATGGCTGTTTATTGCGTCGGAGATGTGCAGGGTTGCGATGCGCCATTGGGGCGTTTACTGGCTGAAATTGATTTTTCACCCAGCCGCGACACCTTGTTTGTGCTGGGCGATTTGGTCAACCGAGGCCCAGCTTCGGCTCAGGTCTTGCGCCGCTTGATGGCCCTGGGACCCGCCGCGCGGTGTGTGCTGGGCAACCACGACTTGCACCTCTTGGCCGTGGCCGCGGGGGCTGGCCGACTCAAGCCCCTCGACACACTGGACGATTTGCTGCAAGCCCCCGACCGACAGGCCATGCTCGACTGGCTGCGCCAGCAACCCTTGGCCATTTGGCAGCACGACGTGCTGATGGTGCACGCCGGCGTGCTGCCCTCATGGACGGTTGAGTACACCTTGGCCTTGGCTGCCGAGGTGGAGGCCGTCTTGCGCGGACCCGACTTGAGCGACTTTTTGCACCATATGTATGGCAACACCCCCGCGGCCTGGCGCGATGACCTGACAGGCAACGACCGCTTGCGCGTGGTGGTGAACGCGCTGACCCGGCTGCGCTTTTGTTCGGCAGAGGGCGTGATGGAATTTGCCAGCAAAGAGGGCGCTGACTCTGCCCCCGCAGGCCACATGCCTTGGTTTGATGTGCCGGGCAGGCAAACAGCCCATGTCTTGGTGGCTTTTGGCCACTGGTCTACCTTGGGCAAACTGCAACGCCAAGATGTCTGGGCACTGGATACGGGATGCGTGTGGGGCGGTTGCCTGAGTGCTCTGCGACTCAGCAACACCGGCAAGCCTGAAATCATTCAGGTGCGCTGTGAACAGGCGCAACGCCCCGGCTAAGTCGAGCCTGAATGGGTGAGCCGGTAGACCGCGAGGCCCAGCCACTCGTGCAAGGCGACTTGCCACAGCATCACGCTGCGCGCCAACGAATACTCGGTCCATGGCGTGGTCTGGCCCGTTCTGAAGTCCACCGGGTAAGGCGTTATTTGGCAACCCACCGCCTCAAATTCCGGGACAGAACGGGGCATGTGCCACGCCGAAGTGACCAACAACCACGGTTGCTGGCAACGCTCACCCAACAGCGCGGCGACTTGACGGGCATTTTCACGGGTGTTGCGAGAACCGCCCTCGAAGCTCAACCGACTTGGTTCGACGCCCTGCTGCGCATAAAACTGCTGGGCCAAAACAGCTTCGGTCACGCCTGTGGCCAACAAGCGCCCCTCGCCGCCCGAGAAAACCAAGTGCAACTTCGGGTACTGTCGCAACCATCCCACCGGAGTCGACATGCGCTCAGCTGCTTCCCCCAAAGGCACTTGGCCATGGGCTCGGTAAATGCCGGGGTGTTGGGTGGCGCCACCCAACACGATGACGCCCGCATGGCGACCGATCACCTCGGGGCTGGGCACAGGGTATTGGTTTTCTAAAGGACGCAACAACGCTTGTGGCAAGGCCTCAAACCCCAACAAGCCCAACACCGCCAAGCCGGCCCACAGCATACGCACCGCTGCACGCCGCCAGGTCGCACAAAAGGTCAGCAACAAAAGCGCCCCACCCCACCACAAAGCCAACCAGAACAGCGGCTGGGTGATGGCGGATAACAGTTTGGAGAGGGTGAACATGACAATCTTCTCAAGCAGCCATCACCGCAGCAAAGACGTAGTGACTTTTCCGCTGCTCGTCATGAGAGGCCTCGCCCGGCTCCTTTGCCTCGGCGCGAAGCAAGAGAAACTCGTTGCATTTAGGCGACGTTGGATCGGCCTAAAGCCTTGCGCCAAGCGGCTTTGAGGGCGTGTATTTTGGGGGCGGACTCTGTGTTTTGACCCGCATTTCGCAGGGCTTGACGGACAAACACAAAAAGCAACAATGCAAAACCCGTGGCCAGTGCGGCAATGACCGCCGTGAGGCTCCGTTTGGGTGCCACATGTTTGTTGGGCAAGGTCGCCTCTTGAATCAACACACTGGCATCCAGACCTTGCAGTTGCCGCTCAAATTCAATTTGGGAGTTTTGAGCTTCTTTCACGACCCCTATCAGTTGGCCGTAACCCTGCGCCACCGACAATGACTGTTCGCCGCTGGCCTTGTCCAGCTTGATCGTCAGCCGTTCAGCGGCGTCACGGGCTTCTTTCTCACGGGTTTGGGCTTGAGCCAGTTGTTTTTCAAGGCGCATTTTTTCGCTGCCGCGGGGACGACTTTGAACAAAAGTTTGCGTCAACAGCGATTGGGCCAAGGCCTGGGCCGCCTGTGGGGTTCCGGCCTGCGCGGTCAAGGTGAGCAACTTGTCTTTGGCGTTGGCATTGGCTTTCACTTGCCCTGTGAGCTTGAGACGTGCCTCTTCAACCGTCATCTGCGTGGTGTAGCCCAAGCTCACCGCGATCGGGTCCAGCACCGCCGCACTCAGCATGATGCTGGCGGTGGTCTGGTCTGCCTGCAGCACCGCCGTGCTTTCATAGGTTTTAGGCCAAAAACTGGCCCCAGCCAGCGACAGCAATCCGACCGTGAGAGGCCCAATGACCAGCAAACGCAAATTTTCAACCAGGGTCTGTAACAGGTCGAGCAAGCTGATTTCGTCTTCTTCAGGGTAGTGGGAGAGTTCGGTCATTTTTTCAAGCAAAGGGGCAGATGAATCGGCAAGAGACGGCAGGCAAGCAGGTTAACGGGAAAAGGATCACTTTAGCATTCCGCCTCAGCAAGGGATTTGCCCACTTGGTCTTTGGCAGACAGCGTGGGTTGTAAGCCTGATGGCCAAGTGATGCCAATGGCCGGGTCGTTCCAGACGATGCAGCGTTCATGCTGCGGGGCATAGTATTCGGTGGTTTTGTACAAAAAGTCTGCACTGTCAGACAGCACCACAAAGCCATGCGCAAAGCCAGGGGGGATCCACATTTGTTTGTGGTTGTCTTCGCTCAACTCCATGCCGACCCATTGGCCAAACGTGTTGGAATTTTTCCTGATGTCCACCGCCACATCGAACACCGCCCCACGCACCACCCGAACCAGCTTGCCTTGGGGTTGTTGCACTTGGTAGTGCAGGCCCCGCAGCACCCCTTTTGCACTGCGGCTGTGGTTGTCTTGCACAAAGTTGAGGTTCAAACCGGTGGCTCGATAGAACTCTTGCTGGTTGAAGCTCTCAAAAAAGAACCCGCGTGCGTCGCCAAAAACCTGGGGCTCAAGGACCAATAAGTCAGGAATGGCGGTGGCGGTGACGTGCAAGGGCATGGGTTTACTTCAGCAAATGGAGCAGGTATTGGCCGTAGCCGTTTTTAGCCAAGGGTTGGGCCAGCTTTTGCAAGTCTTCGGCACTGATCCACTTTTGGTGAAAAGCAATTTCCTCGGGGCAGGCCACCATGAGGCCTTGGCGTTTTTGCAAGGTGGCGATGAAGCCAGCCGCCTCCAACAAACTGTCGTGCGTGCCGGTATCGAGCCAAGCATAGCCACGGCCCATGATCTCGACATGGAGTTGGTTTTGCGCCAAATAACGTTGGTTGATGTCGGTGATTTCGAGTTCGCCCCGTGCAGAAGGCCGAATATCGGCCGCGATGTCGCAAACTTGTTCGTCGTAAAAATACAAGCCAGTGACAGCGAAATTGCTTTTCGGGGCCTTGGGCTTTTCTTCGATGCTCAAGGCGCGTTGTTGGTCATCAAAGTCCACCACGCCATAGCGCTCCGGGTCTTGCACGTGATAAGCAAACACCGTGGCACCCGATGTGCGTTGGGTGGCGTTATGCAGCAGCTTGACCCAGTCGTGGCCGTAAAACAAGTTGTCCCCCAACACCAAGGCGCTGGGTTGATTGGCCACAAAATCTTTGCCAATGAGGAAGGCTTGGGCCAAGCCATCTGGGCTGGGTTGCACCGCATATTGGATGTTCATGCCCCATTGGTAGCCATCGCCTAACAGCTCGGCAAAACGGGGCGTGTCTTGTGGCGTGCTGATCAGCAAGACCTCTCGGATACCGGCCAACATGAGTGTGGTCAGCGGGTAATACACCATGGGTTTGTCGTACACCGGCATGAGCTGTTTGCTGACCGCTTGCGTGACGGGGTACAGGCGTGTGCCCGAACCGCCCGCGAGAATGATGCCTTTGCGTGAGGTCATGGTGTGGAATGGGTGAGGTCAGGAATAAAGCCGGAATGGCGCAAGTCAAATGAAGAATACACGGCTTGCAGCCCCCTCAAAGCGGCGCTGACGAGCCAAACCGCCTGTCACGGCCAGCAAACCATGCCATGGCTTCTTTCAGACGCGCCGGAGAAAACTCAGGCCACAGATCGTCGGTAAAAAACATCTCTGCATAGGCGGCCTGCCAGAGCATGAAATTGCTGATGCGCGACTCGCCCCCTGTCCGAATGAGCAAATCAACCTCGGGTGCATAAGCGGTGCTGAGGTAAGGCGCCAAAGAGTCCTCGGTCATCTCGCGCACATTTTGTGCAGGGTGCGCCTGTTGCCAGGCCTGCGCGGCTTGCACCATGTCCCAGCGGCCGCCGTAGTTGGCACACACCGTCAAAGTGATGCGGGTGTTTTGTGCGGTTTGTTGCTCAGCCCGTGCGATGAGTTCTTGCAACACCGGTGCAAACCGACTTTTGTCGCCCACCACCTTTAGACACACGCCGTTGGTGTTCATGTCGTCCACTTCTTTTTGCAAGTAGGTGGCGAACAAACCCATCAAGCTGGAAACTTCGTCTTCTGGGCGTTTCCAATTTTCGGTACTGAAGGCAAACAGGCTCAGATAGGGCACCCCGATTTCCGCACAGGTTTTGACGATGTCGCGCACTTGTTTGGCCCCCGCGGCATGGCCCAAAGCGGTGGGCATGAAGCGTTTTTTGGCCCAACGGCGATTGCCATCCATGATGATGGCGATGTGCTGCGGCAAAGGATTGGGGGTGATGGAGGTCAAGTGAATGCATTAAACCGGGGAAGCTTGCAGATTTTATAGGGTTATGAAAAGGCGCTGCCCCCAGAAATACCCCTCACCACCTCGGCCTCATTGGCTGAGTTCGACCTGGTGATGTTCCAGTTGAACCACGGTGGGACGGCCCAAAATCTCGAGCAAAACTGCGACGCGCTTGCTGGAAACACTCTGGACAAACCCTTCCATGCCGGCCAACGCGGTGTGCTTGAGAAAAACCGTTTGACCCGCCTTGAGGTTGCTGAGTTCTTGCAGCGTGGCTTGATTGCGGTCGACTTCCAGCTGGCGAATGCGTTGCACCAACTCGTCGTTCACCAAAGCGGGCTCAAAGCCAAAGCGCACCAAGGTCGTGATGCCTTTGGTGCTGCGAACGGTGGAGATACTTTGCTCGGCGCGGCTCGGGCGAAAAAGGATGTAGCGTGGAAACATCGGCTCGAACTGAGCCACCGGCCCTTGCTCGGTTTTCTTAAACTTTTTATACAGCGGCAAATAGGTCTCAAAGGCCTGGTACTGCAAATGGGTTTGGGCGATGTGTTCCTGCCGGGGCTTGGTGTAAGCCAAATACCAGCGCGGACTGGGCGCGAAATCGTCCAACACAGCGTCAGCGATTTGAGGGTTTTGAGTCATGCCAAGACTTTAATCGAAAAACCCCGCCGAAGCGGGGTTGGAGGTCTGGTCATTCAGAGTGAACTGGCGCTTTAGATTATGTCCACACTCTGAATAGGGAGGCCGATTAGGCGATTACGAAAGGGGTGCGGTCTTTGCCTTCAATCCATTTAGGAGCTTTGCCGCGGCCTGTCCAAGTTTGACCGGTGGCGGGATCACGGTATTTGGCGGCCACTTTGCCAGCAGCGGCTTTGGGAGCGCCCGATTTGGCAGCGCGACCTGGGAAAACATCTTGTGCTGTCAAACCATATTCGGCCACCAATTCGCGGACCTTACTCACGGCAGCAGAGATTTCATTTTGACGCGCTTTGGCAATGGCTTGCTCGAGTGCTTCGCGTTGTGCCAATAATTCTTTGTAGCTGGTCGACATGGTCGTTCCTAATAATGGTTGAAAAGAACCCAGATTATAGGCCACCTAAAGTTCAGATAATCCAGATATTGAATAAATACTTGTCAAAAAGAGGTATTTATTTCAACAGGCTATTTCTCTCAATATTCAAAAAATAACATTTAATCGACAAATAATCAAAGTCAAAGCGGCATATTCATGAACGACAAAAGGCCCATACCAGGGACGAATGGCCATCGTCTGCGTCGAATTAATCAGTTGAACAACCGGGCAAAGTCAAACTCCGCCGACCATCCAATACATTTGCAATCGCGCCAAAACCATGCCGACCAACTGCAAGGCCAACAAGAGGGCAATCGGCGACAAATCAATCCCGCCCAACAGCGGCACCACGCGTTGAAAAGGCCGCAAAAATGGTTGGCACAAGCGCACCACCAAGTTGTACATCGGGGCTCCCGGATTCACCCAAGACAAGACCGCCAGCACCAGCACCAGAGCACTCAAGGCAGACACCACCAATTGGGCCAGCCCGACCACACTCACCAGCGGCAACCCGGCCAAAGCCCCTTGCCCACCCATCAAGAGCCACAACAAAGCGTATTGCAACAACTTGATCAAATAAGCGGCCACCACACTCGACAGGTCCCAAGCGGAGACTGCGGGGATCACCCGACGCAAGGGCAAGACCAGCCAATCGGTCACGGCAAAGACAAATTGCCCCAAAGGTTGGTGGAAGGAAATGCGCTGCCATTGCATCAAAAAGCGCAGCAAGCAGGTGCCCGCGACCAAGCCCGCCAACACATCCAACACCATACTGACCATTTGAAAAACCATGCGCATCTCCTGCTGCCGCGATGATACTCAGATGCCTGAATGCTTCGGCCATTTCCGCCAAATGTTGGGGTTGCCCCGTGCATTCGGACAGATCGGCATTTCTTCCACCTCTGAGCCGCAGAATCCGCCCGCAAACTCTTAAAATAGAAAGCTTTGCGCACCCGCGCATCGATCAACCCCGGATTGATTGGCCCAGCGCCACCAAACCCAACCTCACCCGCCCATGTCTGACACGACTGCCAACGCCCCTGCCGCTCCCGCTCAAGATGAAAATCAACTGATTGCCGAGCGCCGCGAAAAACTCAAGGCCATGCGACAAGCGCAGTCGGAGGGCAAAGGCGTGGCGTTTCCCAACGATTTCAAGCCCGAGCACCACGCGGCCCAACTGCACCAAGCGCATGGTGAAAAAGAGGCCGAAGCCTTGAATGGCGAAGGGGTCGCCAAGACCACGGCCAAAGTGGCCGGCCGCATGATGCTCAAACGCGTCATGGGCAAGGCCAGTTTTGCCACCTTGCAAGATGCGACAGGACGCATTCAGGTCTATGTCACTCGCGACGATGTGGGAGAAGACCTGTACGCCTTGTTCAAGCACTGGGACTTGGGCGACATCGTGGGCGTGGAAGGCTATTTGTTCAAAACCCGTACCGGCGAGTTGTCCATCCATGCCACCCAAATCCGCATGCTCACAAAGAGCCTGCGCCCCATGCCCGACAAGTTCCACGGCGTGGCCGACCAAGAGGTGAAATACCGCCAGCGCTATGTCGACCTGATGACCGACGAGGCGGCTCGCAAGCGCTTCATGGCGCGCAGCAAGGCCGTGAGTGGCATTCGCGAGTTCATGGTCAAGCACGGCTTTTTAGAAGTCGAAACGCCCATGCTGCACCCGATTCCGGGTGGGGCCAACGCCAAACCGTTTGTCACGCACCACAACGCGCTCGAACAAGAAATGTTTTTGCGCATTGCCCCCGAGCTCTACCTCAAGCGTTTGTTGGTGGGCGGCTTTGAGCGGGTGTTCGAGATCAACCGAAACTTCCGCAACGAAGGCATCTCGGTGCGCCACAACCCCGAGTTCACCATGATGGAGTTTTATGCGGCGTACTGGAACTACCAAGACCTGATGGGCTTCACCGAGGCGCTGATTCGCGATGCCGCCATGACCGCCGCCGGCACTTTGAGCCTGACCTACAACGGCAAGCCTGTGGACCTCAGCCAGCCCTTCGCCCGCATGACCATCCGCGAAGCCATCGTCAAGCACACCCCAGCCGGTGAGCAAGTGGACGACGCTGCGTGGTTGATCCAGGCCCTCAAAAAGCTGGGCATGAGCGAAGAAAAAGACAAGTTGTCGGCCCGCAGCTTGGCCAGTTTGCAGGTCTTGTATTTTGAAGAAACCGTGGAAGACAAGCTCTGGGAGCCCACCTTCATCATGGAGCACCCGACCGAAATTTCACCTTTGGCCCGCGCCAATGACACACGCCCTGAAGTGACCGAGCGCTTTGAGCTCTACATCACCGGGCGCGAATTTGGCAATGGCTTCAGCGAGTTGAACGACGCCGAAGACCAAGCGGCGCGCTTTCATGCCCAAGTGGCGGCGAAAGACGATGGCGACGACGAGGCCATGTACTACAACCACGACTTTGTGCGCGCACTCGAGTACGGCATGCCCCCAGCGGGCGGTTGCGGCATTGGCATTGACCGCTTGATGATGCTGTTGACCGACAGCGCCAGCATCCGCGATGTGATTTTGTTCCCCGCTCTGCGTCACGTGCAGGAATAAGCGCCTAACGATTACGGGCGCGGAGGCAAGCGGGGTGCGTCTTCCACCACCTCGCGCGCCTCGACATCCACAATGTCGCCGGTGGGGGTCGAGCCAAAACCGCTGGGAGATCCTGGCGCTGACCCAGGCCCAGGCCCTTGCCCCCAACGCGCTGCCTTGCGCATGGCGCTGAACTGCTGCCACACCAGCACCACTTGGGGCTTGCGCCCCGTGAGCAACCAACGCACCGTAGCAAAAACGGTGTACAGCGCCAAAGCCAGCAACAAACCCGCCAACAGACCGAGCCCCATCAGGCCCATGAAAATACGTGCAATCCAGTTCATGGCTGTGTCCTGTTTGGTTTAGGGCAGACGGTCCAAGGCCTGCATGTAGTCAGCTGAGCGCATCAACTCGTCCCATGGGCGCGCGGGCGCGCGGGGCAACAAATTCAGTCGCCGCTCTTCGCTGATCTCACGGGGTATCCAACGGCCCTTGATTTGGGCTTCGGCCAATTGGTCGAGCACCTCATCCAGCTCACGTCCGCCATCCACAGACGACCGGTTGCAAAGCAAGGCCAAGTCGCATCCCGCTTGCAAGGCGGTGATGACGGCTTCGGTATAGCTGAGGGTGCGGCCCTCCAATTGGCGAGCCGCGGCCATGGACAAATCGTCGGTACACACCACGCCCTGAAAACCCAGCTGGCCACGCAAAATGTCTTGCAACCAGCGCGGCGAAAAGCCGGCAGGGCGGCTGTCGACTTGGCGGTAAATCACATGCGCGGGCATGACGGCGGTGAGCACGCTGCCCAACCAACTGTAGGGCTGGGCATCGTCGGCCAAAATGGTTTTAAGACTGCGTTTGTCTACTGGCAAGGCCACATGGGAGTCGGCTTTCACCGCGCCGTGGCCCGGGAAATGTTTGCCGCAGTTGCCCATACCGGCTTGCAACAGACCTTGCATCAGGCTGCGTGCCAACAGGCTGACCACGCGTGGGTCTCTGGCAAAGGCGCGGTCGCCAATCACGCCGCTTTCGCCATGGTCCAAATCAAGCACCGGCGTGAAGCTGAAGTCCACGCCACAAGCGCGCAACTCACTGGCCAAGACAAAACCGGCCGAGGTGGCGGCCTCACAGGCCTTGAGCACGCCCGACCCCGCTTGGCCTTTTTCGTCTTGCCCCCACAGCGCGCCCAAGGCGCGCATGGGAGGCAAATGCGTGAAACCATCGTTGCGAAAGCGTTGCACCCGACCCCCTTCGTGGTCGACCGCGATGAGCATGTCTGGCCGCAGGCCTTTGACCTCGGCACACAGCTCGGCCAGTTGCGTCCGGCTCTGCCAATTGCGGCCAAAAAGAATCATGCCGCCCACCAAGGGATGCGCCAAGCGACGGCGATCCACATCGGTCAGTGTGGTCCCGGCAATGTCCAAAATCAGGGGGGCGTGCAGTGTCATGGGGTATTTCACTCAAATGGGGGGCAATGGCGCCGAATCAAGAGGCCGTGGGCCCACGCGTCTCGACGACGCAAAAACTGGCGGCGTATTCGGATTCGTCCGTCACAGTGATGTGGGCCGACAAGCCCTTGGCTTCAAACCACACCTTCAACTCGCCATGCAACACGATGAAAGGCTGACCACTGGGCCGTTTGCCGATCTCGCACAAGCGCCACGTCATGGGCATGCGCATGCCCAGGCCAATTGCTTTGCTGAAGGCTTCTTTGGCCGAAAACCGCGTCGCCAAATACCGCACACCGCGCTCTGGCCAACGCGCGCTGCGGGCTTTCCATGTGGCCATTTCGGCCTCACTCAATACTTTGGCGGCAAAGCGCTCGCCATGCCGATTCAAGCTGGCCTGAATGCGGCGGATGTCGCAAATGTCGGTGCCAATGCCGTAAATCATTTTTTCAGGCAATCCAGATAGGCCTGCACCGTGGCAGCGTAGCCCAACTCCAGCGCATCGGCCATGAAGGCGTGGCCAATTGAGACCTCTTGCAAGCCCTGCACCGCGGCCACAAAGTCGGGCAAGTTGTCGCGGTTCAGATCGTGCCCCGCGTTCACACCCAAACCCACTTGCAAGGCGGCAGCTGCGGCATCGGCATAGCGCTGCAGCTGGGCAGATTGGTCGGCAGTGCCCCAACTGGCCGCATAAGGTTCGGTGTAAAGCTCGACACGGTCGGCGCCCACGGCGCGGGCCTGAGCCATTTGCTCAGGCAAGGGATCCATGAACAAACTGACCCGCACGCCCAAGCCCTTGCACTCTTCAATCAAGGGCTTCAAGCGCTCAGCGTCTTGCGGAAAAGTCCATCCGTGGTCGCTGGTGAACTGGCCTTCGCTGTCGGGCACAAAGGTCACTTGGTGGGGGCGCACCGCACGCACATGGTCCATGAGGTTGTGAAACGGGTTGCCTTCGATGTTGAACTCGCGCTCTGGCCAGTCCGCCATCAAATGCGTCAATTCAGGCACATCCGTGGCCCGAATGTGGCGTTCGTCCGGACGTGGATGGATGGTGATGCCCTGCGCCCCCGCTTGCAAACACAGCCGGGCCGCACGCGTCACGCTGGGCAGTCCCAAGTGGCGAGAGTTGCGCAGCAACGCCACTTTGTTGACATTGACAGAAAGCGCCACGCGGTGGAGATGTGAGGTCATAAGGTTTGCAAATCCAGCATCATTTGGCGTGTGCGCAAAGCGCCCACGCCGCAATGGTAGTTGAGTAACAAGCGCAAAGGGCGCTGCAATGGTCCGAGCAAGTCGGCACATTCGCGCAGCAATGCGGCCAAGGGGCTGGGATCGTCCAGCGCCACCTGCAAGGCCAGCCATTGCGCCCCGCGCAAACTGCTTCTGCTGTCGCCTGCAACCCACTGCAAGCCCGCTTCGGGCAACAAGGTGTAACGGTCTTCGGGAGACAGTGGAGAAAGGGTCAAAGTCTGGGAATTCAAAGCCGGCAACAAACCGGTGTGCTTGAGCAGCAGCAACTCAAAGCCACGCAAGGCCCATTGCAGGGCTTCGGGGTCGCCGCTGGCCAGCAAACGCACCGCCGCTGCATACACATCAAACAACTGGGGGTGAGGATCGTCACGCGCCGTCAAACGCATGAGCAGTTCATTCAGGTAATACCCCGAAAGCAAAGCTTCACCGGTGGGCATGACATGACCACCCACCCACTCGGCCGATTTCAGGGTGCGTATGTCGCCGTCACCGCCAAAAGCCAATGACAAAGGTTGCAGCGGCAAAAGCACTGGCCTGAAACTGGAAGTGGGCCGCTTGGCCCCTTTGGCCACCAAGGCCACCCGACCATGGTGGCGGGTGAACACCTCCAAGATCAGACTGGTTTCACTCCAGTCGTAGCGGTGCAGCACAAAAGCTGGCTCGTCTGCAATCCGCTTGGTGGCCATGGACGAGCAGCTTATTCGTAGCCAAAGCTGCGCACGCGCGCTTCGTCGTCGGCCCAACCCGAACGCACTTTCACCCAAAGTTCGATGAACACTTTGGCATCCAGCAGTTTCTCCAACTCCAGCCGAGTTTCGGTGCCAATGCGTTTGAGTTTTTCGCCTTTGTCACCGATCACCATGGCTTTGTGGCCTTCACGCTCGACCACGATGGTGGCGGCAATGCGCAGCATGCGCTTGGCAGTTCGACCGGCCTCTTCTTCAAACTTGTCGATGACCACCGTGGAGGTGTAGGGCAACTCATCCCCGGTCAGTCGAAAGAGCTTTTCGCGCACCATCTCGCTGGCCAAAAATTTTTCGCTGCGGTCGGTCAACTCGTCTTCGGCATGCCACCAAGCTTGCTCGGGCAGGTATTTTTCGCAGATGCCCAGCAGCCGCTCTATGTCTTTGGGCTGCTTGGCCGACATCGGCACAAACTCGGCAAAAGCATGGCGCTCTTGCATGCTTTGCAACCAAGGGGCGATGTCGCCACGGCGGTGCACGTTGTCCAACTTGTTGGCCACCAACAAGACCGGAATCCCCGGCTTCAGCAAAGCCAGCACCTTGGCATCGGCGGGAGTGAAACTGCCCGCCTCGACCACAAACAGCACCAAATCGACATCGCTCACGGCGCCGACCACGGTTTTGTTCAGTGATTTGTTCAAGGCTGTGCCATGCACGGTCTGAAAACCGGGGGTATCGACAAACACAAATTGCGCGGCCCCTTGGGTTCGGATACCGGTGATGCGGTGGCGCGTGGTTTGCGCTTTGCGCGAGGTGATGCTGATCTTTTGGCCCACCAACGCATTGAGCAAGGTGGACTTGCCCACATTGGGCTTGCCCACAATGGCCACCAAGCCGCAGCGCTGGCCCTCCACAGGGACAGGCGCCGAGGCGATTTCGGCCGGCAATGCCGCTGTCTCTGAAGCATCGCGCGGCTGGATGGTCACGCCCGCAATCTGAATGGGACGGCGCTGGGCTTGCTCTTGCGGCAGACGCGCCGTTTCGGCATCAGTCGGGGGGGAGGATTTCTCGGTGCTCATGCGGCGCTTTCGGATTTCAAAATCTGCAGCATGGCGGCGGCCGCTGCTTGTTCAGCAGCGCGACGCGACGCGCCCGAGCCTTGTTGGGTTTGGCGCAATTCCGTCACTTCGCAAGAGACCTCAAATTGCTGGCGGTGTGCGGCACCCGAGGTGCCCACCACGGTGTATTTGGGCAAGGCGAACTTGCGACCTTGCAACCATTCTTGCAACTCGGTTTTGGGGTCTTTGCCAACCGCCTGCATGTCGGGCTTGATGTCCACCTGGGCAAAAAGACGCTCGACCAAGGCTTGCGCGTCGGGGTAACCCCCATCCAAATACACAGCGCCAATGATGGCTTCGAGGGCATCGGCCAAGATCGAGGGGCGGTTTTGACCGCCTGAACGCATTTCGCCCTCGCCCAGCCGCATCACCGACGACAAATCGAGCGTTTTGGCCAATTGGTGCAAGGTGTCTTGCTTGACCAAATTGGCCCGTACGCGAGACAAATCGCCCTCAGGCAGACGGGACAACTGGGCGTATAACAAGTTGGCCACGGACAAGTTGAGCACCGAGTCCCCTAAAAACTCGAGGCGCTCGTTGTGGTCGGCGCTGAAGCTGCGGTGCGTGACCGCTTGTTGCAACAAATTTGTCTGGCGGAAGGCATAGCCCAGCCGGATTTGCAGCTCAGACAATGCAGATGAAACCGCGGAAGATGTGGCCACACGCACCTCAGTCAAACGCGCCAATGCGCTTCAAGTTGCCAAAGTTCATCCAGACAAAAAAGGCTTTGCCGACGATGTTGGCATCGGGGACAAACCCCCAGTAACGTGAATCGAGCGAATTGTCGCGGTTATCGCCCATCATGAAATAGTGGCCTTCCGGCACTTTGCAGGTCACGCCTTCGACGGTGTAATTGCAATTTTCTCGGCCTACAAATAAGTCAGCGCCGGGAATGAAAGAGTGGCGCTCGTCGTCCAAAATGATTTGGTGCGGCTTGGCCCCGAGTTGCTCACTGCGGTGCTTGAAATACCGCATGGTCGAGTCGTCAAAAAAATCGGGCAAGGGCTGGATAGGCAAAGGCTTGCCATTGATCGAGAGCTTTTTGTTCAGGTAAGACACTTCGTCGCCCGGCAATCCGACCACACGCTTGATGTAGTCCACCGAGGGTTTGGGAGGGTAACGAAACACCATCACATCGCCGCGCTGCACGGGCTGGCCATCGGTGAGTTTGGTATTGGCCACCGGCAAGCGGATGCCATAGTGAAACTTGTTCACCAAAATCAAGTCGCCAATGTGAAGCGTGGGAATCATCGAGCCGGAGGGAATTTTGAAGGGCTCAAACAAGAATGAGCGCAGCACAAAAACCACCACGATGACGGGAAACAGGCCGGCCGTCCAATCCAACCACCACGGCTGCATCAACAACTTGCTGCGGGCCTCTTCGTTGTCAGGTTCGACTTTGTCAATGCCCATTTTGCTCAACTCTGCACGCCGTTGGGCGGTTTCGGCCTCGAGTTGCAGCACGGCCTTTTGCCGCTGGGGCAAGAAATAAAAGCGTTCGGCCAGCCAATACACCCCGGTGACCACGGTGGCCATCAACAAGAGCAACGCAAAATTGCCCTCAATGAACCCCAGGTACCAACTGCCGGCATAGCCCACAAAAGCGGCCAGCACCAAAGACGTCAAAAACTGCATCAATCTTCCACCTGCAAAATGGCCAGAAACGCCTCTTGGGGCACTTCGACCGAGCCAATCTGTTTCATGCGCTTCTTGCCCGCCTTTTGCTTCTCAAGCAATTTGCGTTTGCGCGTGATGTCGCCACCATAGCACTTGGCCAACACGTTTTTGCGCAAGGCTTTGATGGTCTCACGCGCAATGATATTGGCTCCAATGGCGGCCTGGATCGCCACATCAAACATTTGTCGGCTGATGATTTCGCGCATTTTGGCGGCCACCGCGCGTCCTCGGTATTGCGCCTGCGTGCGGTGCACGATGATGGACAAAGCATCGACCTTTTCGCCGTTCAGCAGAATGTCCACTTTGACCACGTCGGAGGCGCGGAATTCTTTGAACTCGTAATCCATCGAGGCATAGCCCCGGCTGACCGATTTGAGTTTGTCAAAGAAGTCCAACACGATCTCGCCCAAGGGCATTTCGTAAGTCAGCATGACCTGACGGCCGTGGTAAGCCATGTTGATCTGCACGCCGCGCTTTTGGTTGGCCAGCGTCATCACCGGGCCGACATAGTCTTGCGGCATGTACAAATGCACCGTGACAATGGGCTCTCGGATTTCTTGCATCTTGCCCTGATCGGGCATCTTGGACGGGTTCTCCACCATGACGACTTCACCGTCACCTTTGACCACTTCATAGACCACGCTGGGGGCGGTGGTGATCAGGTCTTGGTCAAATTCGCGCTCGAGACGTTCTTGCACGATTTCCATGTGCAACAAGCCCAAGAAACCGCAGCGGAAACCAAATCCAAGGGCCTGAGACACTTCGGGCTCGTAGTGCAACGAGGCGTCGTTGAGCTTGAGCTTTTCCAGTGCATCGCGCAGGGCATCGTATTGGTTGGCCTCGGTGGGGTACAGGCCCGCAAAAACTTGCGGCTGAATTTCTTTAAAGCCGGGCAAGGCCTCTGAAGCCGGGCCCAAATTGTTGGGCAACTTCTTTTCCAGGGTGACGGTGTCGCCCACCTTGGCCGCTTGCAATTCTTTGATGCCTGCAATGATGTAGCCCACTTCACCGGCGCGCAGCATTTGGCGCGGTTCGTTGGCGGGGGTGAAGACCCCCAAACTGCCCGCTTCGTAGACGGCATTGCTGGCCATCATGCGAATGCGCTCATTTTTAAGCAACTGGCCATCGATCACCCGCACCAGCATCACCACACCCACATAACTGTCAAACCAGCTGTCGATGATCATGGCGCGCAGCGGCGCATCGGGGTTGCCTTTGGGTGGTGGAATACGGGCCACCACGGCCTCCAAAATCTCTTCGATGCCCATGCCCGTTTTGGCAGAGCACGGAATGGCGTCGGTCGCATCGATGCCGATCACGTCTTCCACTTCGCTGCGCGCGTTGTCCGGGTCGGCGTTGGGCAAATCCATCTTGTTGAGGACCGGCACCACCTCCACACCCAAATCGAGCGCGGTGTAGCAGTTGGCCACGGTTTGAGCTTCCACGCCTTGGCTGGCGTCCACCACCAACAAAGCACCTTCGCAAGCCGACAAAGACCGCGACACCTCGTAAGAAAAGTCGACGTGGCCGGGGGTGTCAATCAAGTTGAGGTTGTAGACCTGGCCATCTTTGGCTTTGTAGTGGAGCGCAGCGGTTTGTGCCTTGATGGTGATGCCCCGCTCTTTCTCGATGTCCATCGAGTCGAGCACCTGGGCTTCCATTTCGCGCGCTTCGAGTCCACCACACCGTTGAATCAAGCGATCGGCCAGCGTGGATTTGCCATGGTCAATGTGAGCAATGATCGAAAAATTTCTGATGTGATTCATCAAGCAACATCTGCAAGTATTTGTGGATCAAGGATCCGTAAAAGAAAAAAGGGCGCGTCTGGAGTTGACGCGCCCTGAACCAACAATCTATGGCAACTGCGATAGTTGGGACTTCATTGTAGGCAAATTGGCCCACTCGAACAGCCCCAAAAACTCGTTTGACAGGTCGTTGCTGCTTTGCAACATGGTTTTTATCCACAGCTTATTCACAATGCACATAACATCTTACTGAACAACTTGTGGGCCATCTGTGGATCAACGGTGGACGCCGGACTGGAATCTCGCATCGTGAACTCACCCCTGCGCTTTATGCCATCAATGAAGGGTCAAGACCCCAGATTTTAGCCAAATTCGTTATGAGAGATGGATAAAGTTAGTTGGCGCAAACTTTAAAAATCTTTTGGAAATTTCTCAGATTTTTTTATTCCACCTCTCAAATAACTCCGAATCCCGGCCAATGACCTGTAAATCACCATGGTCACTTGACAAGCCCTCGCCTTCATTTTCCGGGACGAATCAGCACGTATTGCGCCGCATCACCGCGGCGAATCAAGACACTGATTGGCCGCGTCTTGTCCACGCGGGCCAAGATCGACTCAAATTCCTTCAGCGTGGGCACTTCGGCATTGGCAATCGCCAAAATCACATCGCCTTCACGAATGCCCGCGCGAGCCGCCGCCTCGGTGGCCGTATCCACCCGCACCCCTCCGCGCACACGGAGTTCACGCTTCTGGGTATCGTTCAAATCGCTGACCGTCAAACCCCAGGCTTGTGCCGTGTTGCTGGCCGGTGCTTTTTTCTCTGGCTGCGTGGCCGCAGCCGCCACTTTTTCAGCTTCCACTTCTGCCACTGTGATGTTCAGATCTTTGAAGGCGCCCCGGCGGTAAACCGTGACAACCACTTTGCTGCCCGGCTTGGTGTTGCCCACGGCGCGTGGCAAATCTGCCGGCTTGTCGATGGGCTTGCCATCAAACCGGGTGATGATGTCGCCGGCTTCTAAGCCTGCTTTTTCTGCAGGCGAACCTTCCTCAATACCGCGCAACAAAACGCCTTGGCTTTTGCCCAAACCAATCGACTCGGCCACTTCTTTCGTCACCGGTGCAATCTCAACACCAATGCGTCCTCGGCTGACCCGACCGGTGGTGCGCAGCTGATCGCTCACACGCATGGCTTCGTCCATGGGAATGGCAAACGAAATGCCCATGAAGCCGCCAGACCGGGAGTAAATTTGGCTGTTGATGCCCACCACCTCCCCGCGCATATTGATCAGCGGCCCCCCAGAATTACCTGGGTTGATGGCCACATCGGTTTGAATGAACGGCAAATAGTCGCCGGTATCACGCTGCTTGGCACTGACAATGCCCGCCGTCACGGTGTTCTCCAGACCAAACGGAGAGCCGATGGCCATGACCCATTCACCCACCCGCAGGCGACTCACATCGCCAACTTTCACAGCAGGCAATCCGGTGGCCTGAATCTTGACGACTGCGACATCGGTGCGCTTGTCTGAACCGACAATGCGGGCCTTAAATTCGCGTTTGTCGGTCAGGGTCACCAAGACTTCATCAGCCCCCTCCACGACGTGGGCGTTGGTCATGATGAAACCGTCCGAGCTCAAAATAAAGCCCGACCCGACACCGCGTGGTTGTGCCTCTTCTTGGGGTCGGTTTTGCCGAGGTGCTTGGCGCGGCACATTGGGCATGGGCACGCCAAAGAAGCGGCGAAAGAGCTCTTGCATCTCTTCATCAGCACCACCCGATCGGGCATCCGCCGTGCGGGCTTTTTCCAAGGTTCGAATGTTCACCACCGAGGGCCCCACCTGCTCTACGAGTTCGGTGAAATCGGGCAAGCCACGCACCGCTGCTGCGGCGCTTTGGGCCATTGCCACACCGGAAGGGGCCAGGCTCAAGCCGCCGAGCAGGCTCGCCAAGACCAGCAAGTTGGCCGCACTTTTTTGACCTTTAATTTGGAACACGTTGTCCTCCTGGGGCTCTTCAATAAAACTGTTCAGCGGGTCACACATGGTGGCAAGTCGACCCAATTCAAGCACTCAAACCAGATCGTCCGCCGCAGCCACGGTTTTTTGCCCTGTGAACGGTGGCGAATATACCGCGCACCGAAAACCATGCCACATCACGGGCAAATCACTTTGCGATACCCAGACAAAGCGCCGCAACAGTGCGCGCGGGGAGCCTTGCGGGGTGAGCATCAAGCCCATCGCTGCCCCGCTGTCCCAGACCACCTTCAGCTTGATTTCCCATGCCACATTGAGGGGGTCTCGCCAGAGCCAAACTTCTCCGGTCCACGCCAGCGCCCCTGTTTTCCAATGTTCCATTTGGGCAACTCCCCATGCCACCACGCACAACACCAGCCACAACACCGTCATTGCAAACAGCGCACCCATGGAGAATCGTGCCCCTTGAAAATGAGAAGCCGCCAGCAAACCGGCCATCCCCGTCAGCGCCAGACCGCCCATGATCCAGCGGTCCCAAACAAAACGCCCCACCGGGAAAACCACAGGTGGGGCGTTGTGCATCAGGTCGACCTTGGACTCGGGCGGGTCAGATGCGTTTAAAAACCAAGGAACCGTTGGTGCCGCCAAATCCGAAGTTGTTTTTCAGGGCCACATCGATTTTCATGTCGCGTGCCGTGTTGGCACAGTAGTCCAAATCGCACTCGGGATCGGGGTTGTCTAGGTTGATGGTGGGCGGCACCTTTTGATGGTGCAGGGCCAAAACCGTGAACACGCTTTCTATGCCCCCAGCGCCACCCAGCAGGTGACCGGTCATGGACTTGGTGGAACTGACCACGGTTTTGTAAGCGTGCTCGCCCAATGCGGCTTTGATGGCATTGGTTTCGTTGATGTCACCCAACGGTGTTGATGTGCCATGGGCGTTCAAGTAATGGACTTGATCGGCGTTGACCCCCGCGTTGCGCAATGCGTTCAGCATGGCGCGGCGTGGGCCGTCCATATTGGGCGCGGTCATGTGCCCGGCGTCGGCGCTCATGCCGTAACCACCCAACTCGGCATAAATTTTGGCACCGCGTGCCTTGGCGTGTTCGTACTCTTCGAGCACCATCACACCGGCACCTTCGCCCAGCACAAAGCCATCGCGGTCTTTGTCCCAGGGGCGTGAAGCCGCAGTGGGATCGTCGTTGCGTGTGGACAAGGCGCGCATGGCGGCAAAGCCGCCCACGCCCAAGGGCGAGACGCAGCCTTCAGCGCCACCGGCCACCATCACATCGGCATCGCCGTATTCGATCAAACGACCGGCTTCGCCAATCGAATGCAAACCCGTGGTGCAGGCCGTGACCACCGAAAGGTTGGGGCCTTTGAAACCATTACGCATCGACACATGACCGGAGATCATGTTGATGATCGAGGCAGGAACAAAGAAGGGAGAGATGCGACGTGCACCGCGCGCGATGTATTCGGTATGGGTTTCTTCAATCAGCGGCAGCCCGCCGATACCCGAGCCAATCACCACGCCCATACGGCAGGCTTGGTCTTCGCTCAGGGCATCGCCACTGGGCAAACCGGCATCGCGGATCGCCTGGGTGGCCGCGGCCACACCGTAGTGGATGAACCGGTCCATCGTGCGTGCCTCTTTGGCACCGATGTAGGACTCGAGATCGAAGTTTTTGACTTCACCGGCGAAGCGGCAAGCGATGGCTGATGCATCAAAACGGGTGATCGGACCAATACCGGATTGACCGGCGAGCAGGTTGGACCATGCATCAGCAACCGTGTTGCCCACAGGGCTGACGCATCCCAAACCCGTGACAACAACGCGGCGCCGGGTCATCGTCGATCAGGCCTTCTTGCTTTGGGCGTAGTCGATCGCCGCTTGCACTGTGGTGATCTTTTCTGCGTCTTCGTCAGGTATTTCGATGCCAAACTCGTCTTCGAGTGCCATCACCAGTTCCACAGTGTCCAAGGAGTCTGCGCCCAAGTCAGCCACAAAGGCTTTTTCATTGGTCACTTGTGACTCTTCAACGCCGAGTTGTTCAG
>JACCDI011856822.1_pt1 | contig 31273 bp, 17 predicted proteins | sample 7442791 | NCBI WGS metagenome assembly JACCDI01 (sample SAMN15323434, study PRJNA562643) | freshwater metagenome | isolation source: river surface water | place: USA:Blue River Watershed | collected 2017-08-15
CATCAGCCCTGGAACCAATACAGAATTGCAAGGTCGAGAGCACTTAATTCCATTGTACAATGCGATCAAGAATCAAGATGTTTTAGAAATCAAATATCAGTCTTTCGGCGCCGATGAAGCTAAAATTGTGCTTTCACATCCCCAGTTTCTAAAGGAGTACAATAACCGATGGTTTCTATTTGGAGTCTTAGATGACGACAAAAACAAAATCCAGAATTACCCCTTGGATAGAATCGTCAGTTTCAAATCGAAGAAAACGAAAAAGTATTTTGAACTCGACCTTGATTGGGAGGAAGAATATTTTTCCGACATCATAGGCGTATCCAATGACCCTGAGGAAAAGCCTCAAATAATCACTTTACAATTTCTTAATGGCCGTGGACATTACGCAGCCACCAAACCTTTGCACCCATCACAAAAAAAAATGAAATGGATTGACAAAACAACATCCGAAACAACCATAGAAGTAAAAGTTAATAGAGAATTACAATCTCAAATTTTAAGCTTTGGGGCCGATGTGAAAATCATATCCCCAAAAGGTCTTTTCAACAAATTCAAACCCGTGCAGTAAAATTGCACAGAAGTTGTATTATTTTGCATCAAAGTTCTTTGAGGCCCTCATAAAAAGATTGAAGTTGCATGCTGGGTTATTTTTCGGAATAATCAGATCGGCATGTTTTCCCAGCTCGCTGGGATGAATGTCTCTTAGCCTTTCCTTTTTTTTAATTGAAAAATTAAATAAGAAATAAAGGATAAGAATTAATTGATTTCAGAGAAATCAATTGATCATGTTCTACGAACATACAGATAGAATCAAATGAGGGCCTCACTTTTTTATTATGCTAAACACCGAACTCTGTAATACCGCCAAGCACACTTTGAAAAGTGTTGAATCCGTTCATGAATTGGCGAAAATGCTCAATTCATTCCAACTGTTACTCAATACCGATGAAAATACTTCGAGTATTCAAATCAAAGCCAATTCCATAAGTTACTATTCAACCGACAAATTGTGCCCTGATCGGTATTCGCAATTCACGATCAAAAAGAAAAGTGGAAAGGAAAGAATTATCAATGCCCCGCATAAAAGGCTCAAGGAAATTCAAAAGTCGATAAGTGCTATACTTCAATATGCGTATCCCATATCCAATCATGCTTATGGATTTGTTTTAGAACGCAATGTTGTTCAAAATGCAGCTCTTCATGTGGGCAAGCAATACGTATACAACATAGATTTAAAAGACTTTTTTCATTCATTCGATTTAAAACAAGTGAAGCTCGCTTTACTGAATCCAGATTTTGATGTTATCTCATCTGAAAAAATTGCTTACACCATCGCAAGTTTATGCACCCATACCATACAAACGGAATCTGGTGAATTAAAAAATGTCTTACCGCAAGGTGCACCGACTTCGCCTGTACTCACCAATATCATTTGCAATAGACTCGATCGAAAATTGGCAGGATTAGCAAAAAGATTCAATGCCATTTACTCCAGGTATGCAGATGACATCACCTTCTCTTGTGATATCAATATTTTCAATTTTGTTAGCTTTCAGAATGAATTGAACAGGATCATCAAAACCGAAAACAAATTAGAGATTCAAACCGAGAAATCAAGGATACAACATCGTTCCTTTAGACAAGAGGTAACAGGAATTATCGTCAATGAAAAGATCAATATCAATCAGCGATATATAAAAGGAATCCGCATGTACTTAACTCTTGTCGAACGCTATGGAATCGAAAAGGCAACTGAGTTATATCGAAAAGATTATCAATTGGACAAGGGATACCAACCCAAAGAAAAGTTCAATCTCAAATATATTCTGGGAGGGAAAATCAATTATTTGTCAATGATCAGAGGAAAAGAAGATGCTTTAACACAAAAATTGGCAGAACGATGGGCCATCGCATTCAATGTCAAAAAAAGCAATAAAACGCCAGACGGCGAAATCGATATGAATGAAATATTGGACTTACTTTTAAAATCAGATTTGGATAAGGCCATGAACAAATTTTTGGACCACAAGAAATGAATGAAGTTGAGAAATTAAAAGGGTTATTGACTTTTGTCCAACAAATTGCCAATCAAAAAGGCAATGAATGGATGTGGGATGACATTTATGAGCTTATAGATGAAAAGAGCAACCTTAGCATTATAGACAACCATCCCAAGCTCAAGCACATTTACGAGCAAAACATTCTCAAAGTCGCCAATCATCACGCTGAATTATTCTACAAGGACTTCTCGATTGAATCGCTTTTACCACAGCTCAAAAGTGATTTTGTAAAAATGGATTATGCCATGCGCAAAGGGGATTTGGGACTTTTTGCCATTCATTGCTATCAGCAAGTTGAAGGGATTACCAATTTTATCTTTAATACATTAATAAGTCCTAATTGGGAGAACTATAAGAATCAAAAAACTGAATACGATAAAGTAAACGATAAATATCCTCCAAGAAGATTAGAGAGCGTTATTTTTAAGAAAATCACGACTGAGGACGGAACTGAAATAGATGACAAGAAATGGAACTCAAGAAGAAAATTTGAAATCGTCTATTACTTCATTTTAGTTAAAGGAAAAAACTATTTTCTTTGGAATGAAGGCAAGAATTTCTACATCAAAATAAATGCGTTACGAAACTGGGGAGCGCATCGCGGATCATTCGAAAGTGACAATCAAAAACAACAAGTTGACTTAGCGATCGAAAATCCAATACTGTTTTATGCTCAAATGATACAAGGACTCAATGTATTTGTTCAAGGATTTAGAAAGCTCAACCAATAAGCTAAGTGATCGTTGATTAGAAATCGTTGAAAGCCTAGGTACATTTTAGGTCAAAAACTCCAATCTTTCTTCTCGCCCTTTATGACCACATCGAACAATTTATTGTAAGGAAAAAAAAGTGGAACAGGTCCTTTTTCTATGACTCCTTTTCGCACTTTACCTTATCGACTCCATTATATAAGCATCCATGGTTACCAACCCAAGACTACTCTGACATTCACCTCAGTAAACTGCAGCTAACCGCGGTTTACCGCGGTAAATCCAGGTCTACCGTATTTTTTAGAAAATTGAATGTACACTCATAATTATTTTGAGAAATAAGAATCGCAGATAAATGGTTCAAATTTGAACGTAGAATATCTAAAGAGAATCATCCATTCTTTTAAGAATTGCTTCTGCATTTTCAAAAATTACTTCTAAGAATGACACTTTGTAATACTCCCCCTGTTCTTGAACCAAAAATTGGTTTTACTAAGTCAATATTTTTATATCAGGCTGCATTTTTTTTGATTGATTTTTCGTAAGCTTCATTTGGGGATGATTTCAAGGTGTGATGTGTTTTGTTGTGATAGTATTCGATATGGGCCTGAACTCCTCCAAAAAGTTCAAGGCCCGTATCGCAGGGATTCAAATAAATGTATTCATAATCAATGGTTTTCAAAGGCGCTCAATCCAGGTATTGTCAGTTGCCGTCCTTTTTCATCCATTGATATTAGTATGTCATTTTCGTTGAGAAAACTTGTCCACGCATGACTGGAGTGTTGTGATCCTTGATCAAAGTTAATGATTTGTGATTCCCCATGCTCAGCAATGGCACTTTCCAAGACATCCAAACACCACTGCTTACTCATGCTATTGCTGATTCCCCAGCCCATGATCTTTCTGCTAAACACATCAATAAAGGCCGTCATGTACATAAATCCTTTGGCCATCGGAATATAGGTGATATCAGTGCACCACACTTGATTAGCAGCAGTCACCTTGAAGTCACGCAGGAGATATGGTTTGATAAACTCCCTTAGTCCCATTTTGGTCAAGTTCTTTCTTCGATAAATCGTCTCGTGCCCCATGAGTTTGAAAAGACGCCGTATTCTTTTTGGACCAACAGGATAGCCTTGTTTTCTGAGCCAATGCAACATTGACACAACACCTTCTGTTGGATGCTGAACAAGGTGTTTATCCATCAAATCCATCATTTTTATGTTCTCTGGTTTTTCTTGAATAGGCTCATAGTACAACGAACTTCTTGGTACGCTAAGTAACTCGCATTGTCTGCGAAGCGAAATCTTCTTGTGATTCCCCCTTATGGTTTCCATTCGTTCTCGGGTATTCCCAATTTCCTGGCACTTTTTTTTAAAAAGTCCAGCTCCCCTTTAAGCTGGCCAATTTGCGCATAGCGTTTTTCCACTGGAACAGCAGTTTCCTGTGATTCACTGTCCTTTGAGTTTGAAAATACAGCGGGCATATTGGCCAAAAATTCCGATTTCCATTTCGAAATAGTAACTGCATTGACTTCAAATTTTTGAGCCAATTGAGCCAATGTCATCTGGTCTTTGATTGCTTCAAGCGCCACCTTGGCCTTGAATTCCGAAGTGAATTTCCGTCTTGTTTGTTTTTTCATATTGGGTAGTTAAAATTACACTTTTTTTTAACTTAACCCTTGGTCCAAGATTTAGGGAGTGTTACAAGGCTCCATTCATGAGTCAAAAAAGAGGGATTAAAAAATCCCCTTTTCAAAAAACAAAATCAACGTTCGATATCTCCATAGACACGGTTCCGTTCAACAGGAGTTTCATGGCTTGGCTTTCAGCCACCACGAAACTCTGGTTGTTACCACCAGTGCTTCCTTGTCTGTCGTGGTTTGTCAGTCTATTTGTTGTTGTCGTTTTCATTTTCTTTCTGACGTGCTGTGGGGCATTTTTTAAAATTTCTTTTTCTTATTGGTTTGGCTTTGCAAGCTCTTTTAAAAGCTTTGGTTTCGCGTTGGTTGGTGCGGCTTTAAATGTGCTTGCAAATGTTTAGGGTTAGTATTTAGTTTGTTTCAAAAAGTCTTTCAAAGTTATTGTTGTCACTCCTAATCCCTTTGCTTTTATCTGCAAACCATTGTCCGATGTGAGCATTATTGGATTTTCACCTTTGAATTTTAGAGCCACTGAAAGAATGAAGTTGTCAGGAGATTTTTTGTTGAAGTCGTAAGGTAGCAAGTTCAGATCTGCTGTTTCCATTTTGATGTCACGTTTGCCCATACTTTCGTTTATCAGTCTCAATGCCTTCTGCACATTTCGTTTCTGCTCTTCGGTTAATGAGATTTTCAAGTAGTCCAACTCATCAATTACTTTAGCAGAGAGAATAACACTATATTTTTGGTCAATCTTAGAAATTATATCCGGTTGGTCAACGAATACGTTGGTGTCAATGATGTAAATATTTTCTTTGCCTTTAACAATTTCCTTCTTGGGTTTTTCAAACTTTGATAGGTCTATCTTATCGATGACTTTTAATCCTGATGTTTTATGTGGTATAGAATCATTGTTACTGGTTTCTTCTATAATTTTGGGAACAGAAGTATCATTGTTTAAATCACACTTTGAGATAAATTCGGCTACCAAACCTTTGTATGGCTGAACCACTTTGTAAACTTCATCTAATAGAATCAATGTACAAAATCTTGCTCTGCTTGTTGCCACATTGAAACGGTTTAGCTTGAATGAGAACGCAGGGCTACCATCAGAAAACGCAAAATAAAAGCAGAAGTCAATTGTTAAACCCTGAACACTATCAACGGTATTAATCAGTATTTTGTCTTGTTTATCGTTTAGTTTATGAAGCAAATTATCTCTCAGTAATTTCACACCTTTCTTAGTAGATGACAAAATCGCAATTTCAAACTCAGGGTTGATTTGTAGTAAGGCATTTATCTGACTGAATAACAAGTCGTAAATAACTCTCAAATTTGTAGAATCGTAGTACAATAATGAACAGCCACCTGCTTTATTATAAAGCGTTGGAATTTTTGAAAATGTGATATTATCCTTTTGAATATCGGATATTGACTTTAGACTGTTCTCATAAAACGTATTTGTTTGAGCACAGGCATTTTCAGAGAATCTGTATGTTGTAGTTAGTCTAAACTTTGGACAAATAATGGTAGAAGCATAATAAGTAAAAGACTCCAACATCAAATCAATATTTGCAGAGATGATACCTGGATTATCTTGATTTACTACTGGCGGTAACTGAATTGGGTCACCAACTAATATTACTTTTTTTCCGAGCAGTTTAGCAGCTGCAATAGTTCCGAGAAAGCACTGACTGGCTTCTTCTAAAATGATATAGTCGTATACTGGACTTGAAATATTTTCAACAGCAATTCCGGTCATTTTATAGAAAGTCGTAAGTAGAATAATTCCTGAAGCTGGAAGGAAATCCTTTGGCATTGGTTTTAGAGGTTTTGCTTCCTTGGATTCTTCTAATGTTAGATTGGATTTATAGACTACCGACTTATTGGCGGCTTCAATTTCAAAATACTTTTTTGCCAATTCAATCAAAGACCTGTTTGCCAAAGTTGCTACAAGCACCGATTTATTTTCTTTGCTTAAAAGGTCAAGGAGTCTTGATATGAAATAGGTTTTACCAGTACCGGGAGGACCTTGAATTATGATGGTTTCTTGGTTCTTTAGATCGGTTTTGTACTTGGCAATTAATTCCAAAGAATCATCAATGTGAACAGGCTTGAAATCATTCAAGTGATATTCTCCCGATATTACTTCTTCTGCCTTTATTGACTTAACATCATTCTTAGTAATCTGAATGAGGTTAAAATAGTATTTCAAAGGTGGGTCAGATATGCCAAACACAATTTTATCGCCTTTGGAAAGTGAGTTTAAAAACTCCAGGTCAAAGTTGCTGAATCCTACATTAAATTTTCCATTTAGCTCTTGATAATAAACGCCATAGCAATCACTAAAATTAGCCACAAAGTTCTTCCGATAATGACTGTAACTGTAGTCATAAAAATTAGAATCAACTACATCAACAGATTTCGGCTTAGTAGCGGTTAATGGGATTTTTGTTTTAGGTAGCTTATCCACAGGAAATGAAAAAACAACCTGATTTCTTAATTCATCAATGTATTCGAAAGTGCCGATATACAATTCTACCTTGTTGATTAGGTCAATGCACTTTGAATCGAGATACGCTTTGTAATCTGAAAGTATCTTCTTTATTTCTTCTTCGTAAAACTTAACCTGATGTTCCTTGCTTAGTCGTTTCATCTTTAAAAGTTATAGTCGTCAAGGTTCATTACTTCTATGTATTTCTTTGCAGCTTGAGTTTTTTCATTTACGATAAACACAAAGTGCCATTTACCATTTTCTGTTGTTTTTCCAATAGAATTTAAATCGTCTAAAGAATATTTAACTGGCAATTTCATTATGCCATACTTATTAATATCTTTAGTAAAATCGTATAAGCTTTGTTGGGAATTAAAAAAGGATATTTGATTGTTGGTTAGAATTGCTAATTTCACATTAACCTCATTAAGCCTATTCCAGTGATGTAAATCCAAGAATAGCAAACCCCTTTGAGCAGATCTAACTATTATTTCATCATTACCTGCCTTTAGAAAATAATCTTCATCTGATAGTTCTGATTTCGAATATTCATCCTTTATAATCATTAGCGTTTTAATTTTTGCTGCTAAATTCGCTTCAATTTGTTCATTAAGTTCATATTCCCCACCAATAATATCCTTTATAAATTTTATATCGCTTTCTGTAAGGCTTTCCCAAAAAGGATCTTTGTTAATAGTATCACTATCTGAATTATTATCAACTGATGTTGATAGACCATCCTTTGGCCAATCAGGTGGTATTGAACCAAACATATCAACTAAGGTTTCCATAATTTTCTTATCATCCCACCTGTTTATGATGTTATCAAACCATACAAATTCTATTTTTTCATTTGGAAACTGGCTATGCAGAAACTCTATGATATTTTTATTGTTTTTCCATACCCCTTTGTAGAATATTTCATTTTTATCCTCATCATAATGAAAATCTAAAATCTGTTCATAGATGGGCTCATTCTTTGGAAAGACCTTTGAGAGTAATTCAACTTCATAAAATTTAAATGAAGATAAATGTTCAATAACATTTGATTCAACTTCCTCCCATCTTAGCTGGTCAATTTTGAATGCGATAAATTTAGCTTTATCTTTATAAAAATTTTGAATATCATAATTTAAAGAAGGATATTCTGGAACTGTTTTTAATTGTAAGCTTTCCTCTGACAATTCCTCAATACCGAATTCATTGACTATGTCAAGAAAATTTTCGTGTATTTGTTGTTCAGGCTTTATTGGGATTTTTGAGTCATTCGAAAAAAACAATTCATTAAGAGGTTTCCACTGGAATAATTTGTTAGGCAATTTTACCTTTTTTGTTTCCCCAAGTTCAAGGTTTGATTTCTTTACAATCTCAACTAGATTTAAATCTTTTATTTCTTGTTCCGTTAGAGTGATTGATTCATTGGACAGAAGATATAGAATATCTTTAATACTGAGTTCTTGTCTAATGCCAATAGCTTCCTCAAGTGTCAAACCATCATCTGTTATAAGAATATTTGATAAGTCAATTTGAGGTATTTTTGATAGGTCCGTTATGTACCTGGAAAGTTTCTTTGCATATAAGTTTTTAGGCTTATCTCTTGTTTCATTGGCTGTAGGTAAATTATCGTAAAAGTTAATTACAAAATAAATGAATGTATTTTGTGGAAACCTTCTATTATGCCAAATAGACAAATCTGTTTTCTGAGCAAGAAAATCGAAGTTCTTTTTCTTAGAAATGAAGTCGATGAAATTATCATAATAGATAGGGTTATTGAGCAGTTTACTGTAGTTTAGGTTAAAATGATTTAGGAGATAGGTGACCGAAGATATGGTGTATTTATAGTTCCAATTCCTGAGTAGGCCGTTCCTGTCAGCTATATATTTTGAATCAGCTTCAATGTGTGCCTTATAATCAAGTTCTTTTAAATCACTTAAAAGTAGACTTTCAACTTTACTAATACTAAAGTTTGAATTAACCCCAATTTCAGTTAAAAAGGACTTATCTATTTCGAACGGTAAATATTTTTCATTTAGAAAGCGAATGGATGAGCCTATTGATTCATCATTTTGTAAACTCAATTTTGGTTTATAAACATTTGATAAATGAATACTACTCGGCAAATGCCACTCATTAAAACTTGTTAGGAGTTTTAATTGCGACAACTTATTCTCACAGTCTAAGTTGAACCCGTTATCCTTTTTTTGTTTATGTAAGTCGGAAATACATTTTAAAACCGAAAAGTGTTGTTCTTCATCGAAATCAGCTTGGTTATTAACTATATGTGAAATTTTAACATCTAAAACTTGTTGCTTTTCATCCAGTGAAATACAACCTATTTCTTTGAAGAAAGTATTCCATTCTGATATTTGAGTATTACTATATTCAGGAGAAATTTGGTTATTGAGACTAACCACTGACAAGACTGAATCAATAATTTTATTAGTTTGAAAGTGATCGGAAATAATAGATTTATAAGTTTCTCGATAAACGTTATCAATACATTTTAGCTTTAGATTGTTTCTTATTAATTCTATCTGATCCTTTGTTAACTTAGATTCCTTCTCTTTATTATCTTTCCAATACCTAAATATTTGCTTTGTAATTATATAATGCTGTTGTTCCTTGATGCTTGAAAGTCTTGGTAGTAAATCACCAATTGCTTTCTGCAAATCACCAATTGCACCAAGTTGATGAAAAATTTTACGCCACTGAGGCTCAACACCGCTTTTTGAAATATACTTATCCGAAATAAACCTAGCATCTGTAACAATACTACGCACTGTGCTTTCAATTTCAGATGTCAAATTAAATTCAGCAGATATGTAAGACTTTGATATTATGCATTTTGAAAGCTGATCAGTGGATTCAGACTTACATAATATTTCGATACTCCTTAAACAATTTATAATATCTTTTTCACCTTCAAAAACATCCCAATTCTTAAATATAAAATACCAAAACTGAATTAGATTCGTTTCACTAATTGAAATTGCATTTAATTTTTCCGTTTTACAGAGAATATTATCCTTAAAGAATTGAATAGGTTCAAACACCTTAAACTCTATTTTGACTTCTTTATCTTTGATTGACACCAAAATTTCTTTACTAACTTGCTTAGGTGACAAAAATGATATATCTTCTGGTACTTCGTAAAAAATATCCGATGCTTTACATAGTTCGCCAAGATTTGATAAAACAATTTCTTCTGTTTTCAATAAGCCTTTTAGTGATTCATTTGTACTAAGATGCTCAATGAACTTAAAATTATTGGTGGGTTGCTTTAACCAATCTTGAAGCTTTGTTTTAATATCATCCTTTAATCTATCGACATCATATAATACACCTACGCTATGTTGGTTTATTAGTTCTTTTATTTTTTCAATTCCTTCGCCTGCATTACTATCAATTAACTTTTCTGATATGCCAGTTAGTTGTGCAAATTTATCACCTAACATTTCAAACAAACCAGTTTCATCAATTAAAATATTAGATAACGTTTCTAAAGATCCGGATTTAGTTGGTATAAATTGGGTTGCCGTAATCTTTTTATCGAAACCCTTTTTAAATGCCTCTATAAATTGAATTTTTTCATCATCCTTTATGTCAGTTAGTTTACCGAAATTGGGAATTACATTTAGTACACTCTGTTTATCTATATCGCCTTCGATCAATTCAATAAGTTTATCCAGCAAAAGCTCCCCAGCTTTTTCAAATAAAAAGTCATTCCAAGTCAGATCTTGATGTAAATGTGTACGTGACCCATCCGGAATAAAATTCCCATTAAGTAAAAATCCAAGCCCTAAATTGACCTTCGTTGGTAAATAAGCATAAATTGTTGCATCTTCTACTATTTGAACTTTGTTTTCATTAACTAAAAAGCCAAAACCTATTTCGGTTATTTCAATACTTTGGTACTTTAAAGGTATCCTTTTATCATTAAGTGCTATTCCTCTATTTAATTCCTCACGAATACTTTCTTCAACTAAAATATTTTTTGATTTTAAAATCATCCATTTATCACCTGTATTTGAAATGCTAAATGAATCATCATTTAAAACAAAATCAATCTCCTTAACATTTCTCAAAAAAAGTAAAATCCTCTCATCCTTAAAATGATCCAATAAAGTATCCTTATAGTTATCAAGTTGCTTAGGCTCCTTTGGTTTTATTACTAAGTTTACATTATTAAAAGGTTGTAATATGTTTTGAAAGTCCTTTACTTCAGTATTAATAGGTGTAATTTGCCAAAATAATTTTCTCCCCTCATTACGCCATTTTATTTCATCAAAGCGAAATGAATATTCTCCCGATTTCAAGTAAGCAAGATTACAATCTTTAAAAATTGACTTAAAGCCAATGCCTTTGAAACCAATTTTCTCAACTTCATTTCTTTTATCCCCTTCATTAATGTCACAAATTGCAACAGCATTATTTACATCAAATGGGCTTCCATTATGCTTAATAACCAAATAAGGACTCTTAATATCAAACGACATTTTCACATATTTCTCCTCATTAGGATAGTCATCTGCATTTTGAATCAACTCAAAAATAAAAGTTGCTGGTTGTGTATTAATTTCGTTAGAAATGGCCTCAATTGAACGTGTTAGTTTACCTTTAACAGATTCTGGCGTATTAATTGAATCTCTTTGAATATTATCTATCAATTCATTACCCCTAAATAAACTTATGTCAATCGCTCTTGATAAATCAGTTTGTAATAAAAATGGATTTCGATTTTTTAATCTCAATTGGCTTTGAGCCGGTACTACATAAAATTTATACCACTTACCTTCTTCTAGATTTATTCTACTCTTGCCACTGTTGAAAAAAATACTTTTTTTAGACCATACTTCTAATGGTCTGTTATTGAAATCATCAGGCTCACCTTCATTGGTGGGGTAATATTTTCTAACTCCAGATATTGATCGAACATCTTTAAAAAAACCAAAATCCTTATCTTCAACAACAGTAAATTTTCCAATGAATTGTAAACTTTCAGATTCTAAAGTGTTTTTCAATCTCTCAATGATTTCCTCTTCCTTTTTATTATACCAGTTTGACATAATCCTTTTATTTTCTACTTAACAATTGAATTGGTTTCTTGAATGCAGCTTCAAATTTCGGAACGTGCTGACACATAAATCCAAACATTTTATGCCAGTCTTCTTCGTTGAATACACTTACGCCTTGAAGTTCGAACTTAATTCTGCTCATCCGTTTATCGGTAAGCCTTTCCCATTCTAAAGGATTGCCAAAGGCTGTTTCTATCTTGTCCTTTTGGCTTTCGAGGGCATCAAATATGGCTTTGTTTTCTTCTTGTGTTTTACCGTGGATGGAAAGTTCTATTCGGATATAATCGCCAGTTACAACACTGGTAAATGTTACTCCGCTGATACCACTACCTGCACTTATCCAATGGTCTTTGCTTGGGCTTACATTTTGATATAGAGAGGTTGCCTTATTGATTTCTTTTAGGTACGCTGTCCAGAATTTACGCCTTACAATGTGGCGTTCTTTCATTTGTTCTTGTGTGCCTACTTCTTCCCTGGACTTGTTTGCCATACTGATGACAAATTCTTCTGCTTCTTTGATGGGTATGATTTGCTCCATATTTAAAAAAAGCTGCTCATTGAGGCGGAAAGGCGTAGCCTTGAAGCATTGAAGGCGTAAGCCGTAATTGAGCAACCAAAGAACGGTTGATGTTACTTCTTTGCGAAACTCTCCGGCTATCATCATTATGCGTTGGGAGTTGCCTATGTTGAGTTTTTCTTTGTAATCTTCTGTTTCCAGAAATTCTTCTAACAATTCTTCTGCGGTTTCTGTACTGCCGATTTTTGAAAGATATTGATTGAAAATGGCAATGATTTGTGTGGCATTTAAGGTAGAGCAATAAGAAGAGTATTTGAGTACCTGCCAAGTAACATCACGCCCTGTATCGTCTAACTTGTTTTCGATAATTACCAGATTGCCCTGTTTATCTAAAGCCAATAAATCTAAGCGTTCTGATGTATCATAAAAACCATCAAACTCTTTTTGAATGATGAGTAAATCTTCGTTCAAGCAAGATGGATTGTTAGCAATCCACTCTTGCAGGTGCTCACGTTCCTTAAAGCCCAATTGCTTAAAAGTGGTACTTTCAATTTTCTCTATTCGGTTGGTATCTTTATTTATGATGTACATAGTTCAATTTTTTACTCCCCCAACACCGCTTTTTGCAACAACATTTGACTATTGCCATAAAAAGGCACATCTGTTTTGCCAAGGATTGATGTTGGCAGGGTGCTGATTTCTGATAGGTTTTCCATTGGCACTAATACTGTTTTAGCTCCATTTTCTGAAAGCAAGGTTACTTTGTCTGCAAAGTTCATTGCTCTTTCAACTGCACCACCAATAGAGATATTACCCAATACTGCAAGTCCGGGTTTTAGATTCTTTTTGTAAATGGCTGAAATGATGGCTATGTAAACTGCACTTCCAATACCACCACTGATATAAGCTCCCATTAGGTTGCTGATTTGGATATTGATGTCGTAACCTGATAGGGAGTGCTGCTCGTTAAGAATACTTCTTTCGTTTGCTCTAAGGTAGTTGTAGGTGTTTTTGATGTTCTCTTTTACTTCCTGACTGCTTGTGCCTGTTACATTCATTTTACCTGAACCTTTCAAAGCAACTACTTCAATTTTCACTAAAGCGGTACTGTCTCCGTCACTTGTGGCTGTGTAACAAACCCCTGGTGAAAGTGGATTGGATTCAATTAATGATGAGCCTTTTTCTTCTTGTAATCCAACAAAGATTTCTTCCTGTGTTTCTTTATCTATGTATGAAAAATTGGTGTCCCAAAACTCCATTCCACCAATTCGCTTTAACTGCTCTTTTACTCTTCTTCTCATTTCCATTGCTACTACCAAGTACTCTTTAATATCTTCTTTGGTGTAATCGCCATCAGGATGAAGCAACTTAATAAAGCCTGAAACAATTCGTCTAACTGATTTTGAATCACGCTGCTTTAAGTGAGAACCTAAAGTGAAATATTTATCCAACGCATCGTAATAGGTAGTTTTACGCTGCGACTTTAATATCTCTGAAAAGTAATCGGTGCTAAATCCAAAATGTTTGGTGAAGTTTGAAGGACTGAACTTTGTTATTTCCCAACCGGGTAGAAATAAATTGATACGGTCTAAAAATGCAGTATCGTGGTTTACTTCATCTGATAGCGGACTGAATAAATGTGAAGTCTGCAAAACAGTTTCAACAGGCTGGTTGATATTACCATTCAAAATGACAGATGCTGAACCTGATATTTCACCGCCTTTTGCTCTGGAGAATGAACCTGACTCCATATAGTCTTTCATCAAGGGTATGGCATCACGGTCTTTGAATAATTTGTCTGTACTTTCATCAAAGCAAATGGCATCCCATAACCCCACTGCACCAACTCTGCCTGTCGTGTTGTTTACGAATAATTGAGCTACTGAACCTTGACCACCTGAAATGAGTATGGCATAAGGTGTAATTTCTTTGTAGATGTATGATTTACCTGATGAACGAGGACCTAACTCCACCATATTAAAATTGGCTTCTACTAATGGAATTAAGCGACACAACAGCAGGTTAAGTTTTCTATCGTCCAAACCTTCGCTATACGGCTCGTAACCTGCACTTCTCAGTAATAGCTTTTTCCATTCGTCTTTGGTAAATTCTTTACGCTTTTCTGATATTTTGGTATTGTCAAAAGTGGACAATTGAATGGGTTTAATATCTCTCACCAAAAATGGATATACGGTGTTGCCCACTGTAATCATTGGGTCGTACTCCATTTCAATAATTGCCCAAATACCACCTAAAAGCAGTTTTTCGTGGCTTTTTACCAAATCATCGCTAATGGTAGCTTTCTTGATATTACTGTTACTAATGTTTGCCCAATAGCGGTCTCTCTGTGGGTCTAACTCCACCGCTATTTTGTCAATAATTTTGTAGCGACCTTTCTCCCGAAGCTTTGATTGTATCAAAGTGCTTTCTTCTGGATTGATGTAGTGGTTGCGAAGTATGGTTTTTACATTTTCCATACCTTCTTTTAGCTTTTCTTCATCTTCGGTGCTGCAAGTGTTGGCTAATAGGTATTCCAACACAAATGCAGGTACGTTTGCACCACCTTTGATGATACCCACAAGGTCTTTTTTTACTACAAAGCCCCTGAAGTGGTCTAAAGCTTTTTTATCTAATTCGTCTAAGATGATCATAATTCAAATTTTATATGAGCCCGCCTAAATCTCTGGCGTTTGATTTTTTAATTTTCACGGAATCAATTTGTTCTTGGGTGCTTGCATCTACTATTACAGCAATGATTTCACTATGCCCACCAAATGAAAAGTCAAATGACTGTGTTGCACCCGGTTCGATGGTAATGATATTGCTGCTGCTGTATGTAATGTTGTTGGCATAAAGCAGTACTTGAATTTTTCTGCTTGCAGAAAATAAGTCATCTGCTTTTTGATTTGCCTGAATTTTTAAGCCAAACAGTTCGCCTGTTACTTCGCTTAATTCATTTTTGTTCAGGATAATGATTTCAAGACCTTTAGCTGCTGTCATTTCTTTGCTGAATACAAAGTTGGGTATTATAATCTCTTGCGGTGTGAAACCACCGTGAGAGAAACCATATACTCCCTTAGATTTGAATGGACGATGGCTCTTTGCAGCATACACATAGTTGAACTCACCATATGGCTTTTCAAATGACAACCAACCATTATCCGTCTGTTTATCTATCGTTCTAACAAAGCGTTCGTGTACTTCTTTTTTTCCTGCTGTAATGGGGTCTATTTTATCTGCTTCATCTAATAAACCTGTCAACACAAAACCGTGATCGGTTACTAAGTGAACTTGATGATAGCCCATATTGAGCAACAATTGTATTTTTTCAGTCAATACATTTTCAAACTCACTGAATAATTTGATAGCACCCATTTGCAATTTTTCGCCTGCACTGTCAATGTCCTTGTAAGTCAACAACAAGTAGTCTGCTTTGATACCGTAATGCAATGCTTCCAGATTCAAATAAGTAATGTCTTTGCCTGTGGTTTCGGTTAGCTTTTTTTCTCTGTCTTTGTGAATAGGAAGGACTTGATTATTGCCTACATATAAAGCACTCATATTATGTTCGGTTTCTGAGGGCATATCAGCAAACATTACATCTAAGGTTATTTTGCACTTCTGCTGTAATTGCGAAGCAATGAAAGCAGCTATTTCATAGCGAACACCATCGCCCACAATAATGGCTGTACCGGGCTTTGCTTGTGCAATCAATTTGGGCAAATAGCCTTGCTGATTGGATTGGTACTGGTTGCTGCAATCAAACCAATGCTGTAAAAGTTCGTGATTTAAACTTTCGTAGTGTTCCTGAATGGGTCGAACAATAGCTTCTTCCTGCAAAAAATCTGCATAGATATTACGAATGGCTCTGTCTGCTTTGTGAAATTGCGTTGTGTAAAATGATGATACCTTTTCTAACGAATTACAATGAGCCAAAGGCTTATTGTCAAATTCAAAAAGTGTACTCACATCATCCCACCATTGCGGAACAAAGTTGGCTGCTTTGCGGCTTTTGATTCGGTTATGTAACTTTTGAAGTTTCTCCTTCACAAAAACTCTGTCTCTAAAATTGGCTGTGATTTGCTGCAATTGTTTTTTGTCTATTGTTGCAAAGCAATGGTCGGGATGAACATTCCAAATATTAAGCTGTGGGTCAATTTTATAGGTGTCGATGTAATCTTGTAATGCCTTTGAATAAGTGTTGCTATCTAACCATTTGTGATAAATACGAAGTAGCTCAGGCGAAACATCATTATTGAGCAAGCGTGAAAATAAATGACTGACTACTTCTGATGCTAAAGTCTTTGCAGGAACTTTACGATAAGATTGCCCAATAAGGTCAAATAATTTTTCTTCAAACAGTCTTTTTACATCCGCTTCCTTGTCTTTGAAAAAACCTTCAGGACTGCTGAGAAATGGAATGAGTTCGTCTTCTATGGAAACCAGTTCTTCCAAGTTTTGCAGTATCTTTTTCCACCAGGCAATATCTTTTCCAACACCTAATTTTGCTGCGGTAAGCAGCATAGGATTGTCTAAGGTGATTTGATGACCGGTATTGGCAAACAGTTTTTTTCGTAACCATTCTACCGGGTTGGTTAAATCTACACAACCGTGTGTGAAGCAATAATCAAACAGAAAGCTTAATTCGTCCTTTGGTCGAGTTACATAAAAAACTACCTTCTCGTTTTTGTGTGTACTTTCTGCTTCATACCTTAACAATAATTCTTCCTTAATTCGCTGCCATTCTTCTGTATTGCCTGGGTTTGTTTTGAGTACGGTGTAATGTTTTTTTTCAATGTGGGGCAACAGGTATGCACATTCAGCCAAAGGGTCAATAATGACCACTCTGTTTCGTTGTGCAATGTGTTTGTCTATATCTTGTATTATCCAGTTATCTGTCATTTTTAGTCGTTAAATAGTTGTAGAATGGCATCAAATAACAAATTAAAATTTATAAAAATATCAGCTTCAAAAGCGATAGCTTCTTGGGAAAATTGATTTTTGTCTCCTTTAATTTCAAAAATTGGAACTGCTGGGAGAATGGATTCACCTTTCATATTGCTTAACTCTAAAAATTCGTCAGAGAAATAATGCTCAATAACAAAATATCTTTGAGTTAAGCTTGTAGGATTTATATAATTTTCTCTGAAAGCCGGTATTGGAAGGACAAGACCAAAAATATCCTTTTCTAAATGTTTTCTATGATTTTGTCCTAAATTATGTGGTTCAAATACTGCTTGCCGTAGACCCTTAAATTGTTCATACCCTTCTCGGTCATTATCGAATAAGCCAACAATTTTCAAATCAGAAAAGAAAGTTGATAATGTTTCAATAGTTCTTCTAACACTATCTGCATTTCCAGTTCTTGTGTTCTCGTCAATTTGAATACCCGAACTAATAAACTTAAAGGGGCATTCTATACCTGGGTATAGTTTATCCCAAGCAATCTCAAGCAGCTTTTTATCTGTTTTACCTTCTGTAATTACTATAATCTTACTTCTTTCAATTTCACTTAGGCTAAACATTTTCGATGCAAGCTCAGCAGTAACACTGTTATAATTACTTGTTGAAATAGGGTTTACCCTACCGTTATCTAAACTGGCTTTATTGATGTAAAGTAATTCGCCTTCTTGTGCTTTATTTATTAAGCGGTCATTATGGGTAATAATGAAATGTTGGTTATTGACATCTAATCTAAGTTCATCAATTAAAGTTGATTGCAAATTGGAGTGAATATGAGAATCCGGCTCATCAATGAGTAATAAATTTAAACATCTCTCTCGTCTATTTATGAACTCTAAAGTTGAAAAAATATCTATCACTTGAAGTATTCCACTACCAACCAATGAAATATCTATTTCTTTAGAATTTTCAATTTGTATGGTAATTCGAACATATTCTTCATCTTGTAAATTCTTGTTTTTAAACCTTATCTTTATCTGTTTACCAAAAACCCTTGATATCCTTTCCTGCAATCTAACGAATCGTCTATCGGTCGGATCTCCTTTTAAAATTTTATTCCTTATTACATCGTATGACTTCCCTAAAGAAATTTTCTTCATTAATTGAGCATTATTGTAAAAGGGTTCATTTTTTATTGTGTTGAAAACGGGTCTTGTATGATAAATAAAAATTGAGTTTAACAAATTTAGCCCCTGTTCTCTTAGCTTTTCACTTAATGCTTGAAAGTCTTGACTCTCATACTTAACTCTCAAATAAAAGTCCATTGATGCTGGCTTCTCGAAATTAATTTTTAGTGAATAAATTACATCGTCAAGTAATATATTTAGAGTTATACTGGCTGTTTTATTATTACTATGAAATACATCATCAATTGTAGTTATTCTTAAAAAAAACAATCTATCAAATGAAATATACCTTGGAGTATTTCTACCGTAAAATGTTTTACCGTTGGCTTGAATCAAACTATTATAACCAAGCATCCAAAGATGAATAGCTTCAAATAATGTTGATTTACCAATATTGTTTTCACCAATAATGACATTGAAGTTGGGATTTAGAGGCATTTCTACTTCCCTAAATGCTTTAAAGTTTTCTATCTTAATACTACAAATTTTCATTACCAGTCAGCATTTAAATATTTTTCCAATTGTGAGTTTTTGCCAGCAGATTTCAGCACTTCTGCTCTTAGCAAACCTTTCTTTTGCAATGGTGCTATGTTTTTGCCTACACCATCATCCAGTTTAGGGTCGTAGCCTTCAGCTATGAGTTCATCTATTTTGGCGGTGAAGGCTTTAATTTCTTGCAATTGCAAACGGATGGTTTCTTTCTCTGCTTGTGCTTGTGCAGTGTTTACATCTTGCAAGGTAATTTGGCGGTATTCTATGTTTTGTACCCTGTGGCTGATGTACTGCGATTTGAGTTTAAACAAACTATCTCTGTTCCATTTATAAATGATTATGTAGGCTTCAAAGCCTTGATGCTGCCCACTGCTCAAATGCCAAATAAATGGCGTTTTGGGCAAGTACATAAACAGGTTTAGGTGGTTGCTCAATTGGTTGAAGAAATGCTGCTCTAAATATTCGTTTACAGAACGCCCCAACAAACTATCTAACTGCATATACTGTGCTGCTGTGAAACCGTTTTGTAAACAATGCTGCTCCAAGCGTTGGCTGAGGGCTTCTTCACCCGGTAATCCTACCAATGGAATGATGCCATCATCATCTTGCTGTAAAAGGGTACGAATAGAATCTGCCAAAAACTCTAAAGCAATTTCGGATGTTCTTGCTGCTGGCACTGTGTTGGCTTCTTTGAACCAATACCATACATTGATGGGATTGACCTGATGGCGAATGCAAAACTCTTCCAAATCATTGTTGCTTTGGTAGAGTGTGGCGAAACCTTCTTTGATTTCTCTAATTTGTTGTTCATCAAAAGCTGTAACAGGTAAGTTTTGGATATGCTCTGTAACTTCGGCTATTGGGTTTTGTAATTGAGCTAAAAATGCTTCTTTGGCTTCTTTTAATACAGCTAAAGAACCGATGGAAACACCCATCTTTGCTTCTACCTGCTCACGGTCTGCATCGCTAAGTTCATACACTTTAAATATCAATTCATTGATGATGGCTTCATTGATCAATACCTGTGTGTGTTGGGCATTTTCGTAATTAAAATACTCCAATACACGGTCTTTTAAAGCTGCTCCCTGGAAAGCAATAAGTGGTGATTGCTCAAAGTTGATTTCTACTATTTTATAAGTGCCGAGTTTTTTTATTATCCTAATATTCTCTAATGATAAAAATGCAAATTGATTTTGCCTTGAAATCTCCAAATTTGGTATTGGAATTCTCTCAAGGTCACCTACCTGTGTATTTACTGTTGGATTTAAACATTCAATAACATAACCGGCCAACTTTGAATTCAATATTGAAATGATGTAATTGTCATCGAAATTATCAGAACTAAAAATACTCGAGCCTCCAACATCGAATATGCAGTTTTCTGGTAATTGCCTAAAGGAAGTGGCTTTGGATCCGCTTGCAGAATAAGTGATGCCTTTTTTAAAATAAAAGTTAGTGTTTTGTGGTCTTGATTGAAGATAGCCAGTTTCATCTCTTAAATTTTTTATTGTATACCCATCATTAGCCCAATCAACAAGTGCCCATAAATTACCATACCATTTTTGAAATGGCCCTCCTTTTGCGTATAAAACCCATCTTTTACTGTCCCCAAATGTTTGCGAAATTGAATCTCTAGCAACTTCCCACCAAAGACGTAAAAAACGATTATTATCAGAAGTCCCCAAACCTGAGCGAGGCTTACCAACATCCTTTAATGAATCTCCCTTAAACTTCTCCCTAAATCCATCACTAATCCAATAGATAAAAGGGTATCCTTCAATTATTTTGAGTTTTTCTTGAGGAAGGATAATGTTGTGTTTGTTGGGACGGTTTGCAAGTAAATCATCATAGTCCTTTACAAACGCTTCATATCGTCTGCCTTCATAAATATCATTTAGTTTGATGAATTGAACAGGAACATCTTTTGGCTCTTTTTCTAAAATATACATTGCTGCATCAACCCTTGCTGATTGATGGAACATTCCCAAATAACCCCATTCTACAAAAAGACTGATATGCATTTTGTCCAACATAAATTTCCGCACATCTTCAAATGTCTTGATGTACATAAACGTTGGAGGATGAACCATTGCCACCTTTCCTTTTTCATTTATTATCTCACAACAACGCTTGATAAACGTTGCATATAAATTGGTATTGAATCTATAAGGCTGTTTGTAATTAGCTTCTACAAACTTTTTGAGTTCGGGACCAAAATCGGCACTATCGGTATAGGGTGGGTTGGCAACTGCTACATCGTATTTTTGGGTGAGTAGTTGCAAAAAGGTAATGGCATCTTGTGTTTTGGTATTCAAGAATGTTTGCCCTTGTTTTGCGGTATTTTGGGCTACTGCCTTTTGCAGGTTGGTAAAAAAGTTGGTTCTAAACTCATCGTACTTTACCAAGTTCTGCTCTGTAAAAAGGGTAATGCCTTCTTCTTTTACCAAGCCGTGCAGTTTGATGCTAAATTTTTCTTCTAAACGAATGAGTGAACCAAATTTGTGGGCTTGCTGTAAATCTTCCCAAAGGTCAATGACTATTTTTTCTAATTGCTCATCTAAAGGAGCACCGTTTTCAAAAAGGTGCTTTACTTCATCATAAGCCGGTAAAAAAAAGTCGGAACTAACGATATTGAAATGCTCAATTTTGGCAGTACGTTTTTTACGTTTGGCTTTGATGTATAAACCTAACTGAGCCAATTGTATGGCACGGTCATCTAAATCTACTCCGTGTAGGTTGTGTTCAATAATCAGTTTAGGTACATCTGCTTCGTTATAATTTGCTCCGTAGTTTTCTATTTGGTCTATGTACAAATCGTAATACATATCAAAGCCATACAACAGATAATTGCCCGATCCTGTGGATGGGTCTATCATTTGTATTTCGTGCAGTGGCTTACGTTCTCTTGTTTGCGAACTTGGTGCATTGGCAATTTTATACTTGTGGCGTATTTCACTATCCGGGTACATTTCCAAATAGAGTTTGCCCAAACTGTTATCTACCAAAAACTGCACTACCCAACGTGGTGTGTAAACCTGACTTTGGATGCTTACTTTGTTGTATTCTGTTTTATCGCCACTGGCTTTATGGGCTGATTTTTTGTAATTGTTATAGCTTTCGTAGAGCCAGCCCAATACATCATCACTTTTCCAAATTTCAGATTCTACTTGTGTATCGGTTTCTACCTGATTAAAGGCATTGATGATGCCTTGCAATTCTAATGCTGTTGGCAGCAAATGATAAGGATGTTGAGGACTGAATAAAGGAATATCGGAAGCTAATTTTTGCAATTGGTCTTCTAAGAAAAGTAACAAACCTTCGGCTTCTTCATTTCTTGCATTGGGGTTTTGCTCCAGCCAAGCCAAATGAGCAAAGGAACGACCACCGTGGCTTTCTCTTCGGGTTACAATTTCAGGGTGCAAGGTATGGGCTTCCATTACTTTGAGAGCCGCTAAGCGGTTAAAAAGGGTAAAGGTGAGTTCTTCTACCAATTTCTCATAAGCATCTGCCACAGTGCCAGTTTCTGCAATGAAAACTTCACGGATGGTTTCCATACGTTTGCGTTCAGCAGGGATATTTTGAATGGGAATTAGTTGCCCTTCATTGATACCCATTCTGCCCAAGCGGTTGCGAAATGCCTGGTCAATGAGTTGGCGTATATGTTCTACGTGTTCGCTAAGTTTCATTTTCTATCAATTACGAATTTTCAATTAGGAATTAGGAATGTCAATTCCAAGTTTAGTTTTCATTGTTTTGATGATTGAACCCATTATTTTGAGTAATTCATCACAGTCATTCAGGTATTCATATGCCTTATCAGCTTCTAAATAGCCTGTATCTTTCAATAATCTCAGCCAATAATGACACTCACGGGCTTCTTTGTATGCAATATTCAGTTTGGCGAAAAAGTCTTTTGACGATTGACCACCAATTCCTTCTTCCACATTTGCACCAATCGAAGTTCCGGAACGGAGTAATTGTTTGGATAAAACATATTCACGCTTTTCTTCAACCAAATAGCGGTATAAGTTCACCACTTTGATGGCAAATTCATAAGACTTGGTTTGAATTACGTTTTCCTGTTTCATTCCTAATTACCCATTCTTAATTGCTAATTGATTGAAAGAGGCTGCCCAAAAAAGATTTGCCTTGTTGCGTAATTATATATTTATTGTCTGGATCGGTTGGTTTTTCGGGATTGGTAAAAACAATGAGTCCGGATTCTCTCAATGGTTTCAGGTAATTATCTCGAAAGGTTTTAGCGTTTTTGTAGTCAAATGCAGTCATCAATTCAGACTGGGCAATGGGTAAACTACATAGGCTTAAAATACCAATGAGGTACCAATTTTTCTTTTTGAGTAGCTGGGTACCTTTTTCGTGCCAGCTGGGTACCTTTTTTATTTCATCTTCTGTAAACACTTGATTTTCATGCCAATCTAAAGCATTGAGCTGGGTACCTTTTTGATGCCAGCTGGGTACCAAATGCAAAAGCACTTGTTCCCAAGTCTGCTCAAAGTACTCCGCAGGCAGTTCAATTTGTTGTAATCCTTCTGATAAATGCGAAGCGAAGTTTTTACTGATTTCTAACCAAGAGATAAAGCTATCGGCGTAATAGCCCAAGCTTACAAATCGCAAAGGGACAACTGTTTTGAATGTGTCGTTTTCTAAGAACACAGGATGAGCACCCGCAACATAGAGGGGTAAATATTTATTAGTGTTTCTAACACCTGAACCAATTTCGTCTGTCCAGCCAAAAGCGGTAAAAAATTTACGGATGTTTGGATTTTTGGGATAAGGATTAAAGCCCAAAGGGTCTATTACTCCGTGAAAATAAGGCTTGTTGGGATTGGTAATCACCACTTCTGATGCTGTGATAATTAGCTCTGTTGACAAGGCACTGGTATATTCCCTATGCACAATGGCATTACCAATAACTTCTCTAAAAATTTTATCTCGCAAGTCCACCCGTTGGTCACCTTCCATAAAGAATTTTTCGGGCAAATGCTTATTTACAAACGCTTTCAATTCAATATAGGTGTCAATTAAATTGGTGCGTAATGGCGGATTAATGCGGTCATCATACCGATCAAGATTCTCTTTTCGCAGCATCCCTTCCACTTTGTAAGCAGGAAGTAGACTTTGAATGGCCTCATCTTTTCCAAAGATTAAAGCTGCGGCTAAGGTCAGTCCTTCCTGTCCTGTTTGAAAATCTTTTCGCCAAAGGGTAGCTTCTCTGAGCAATTGCTCTTTGTTAGCTAAAAGCCAGGGGTGGTCTGACTTATTATTGCGAATAAGCGTGAATGCTTTTTCAAATAGGGTATCATCTAAATCAGCAAGTGATAAATGCGGATAGATAATGGCTTCAGTGAAGAAGTTTCGTTTACGTAAGTACAAATCACTCAAGCGTTGCTGGTTTTTTGTAATATCTAAATCACTTTCAAAATCACGACTATAAATTGTTCCTGAATGATTGTGAATCTGACTACTTGCCGAAATTTGAATTACCATTACTTTACCATCCGGATGATTGATACAAAATGGTTGCACATAAACAGGTGGATCAATACAATCTCTTGAGTTTAATGCGGTAATAATGTTTTTGGTCAAGTCAATTTCTGCATCAGGATTTATGCCTTTAACAATGCCATTATCATCCACTCCTAAAAGAATGGTTCCACCATCGGTATTAGAAAAACTTACTACCGTTTCATAAAAAGATGAAGGCACACTGTCCTTAGCATCTTTAAACTCTATGCGAAGGCCCTCCCCTTGATTGATAAGATATTGTAAGTCTTTTATTTCCATTTATTTCAATTACGAATTTTCAATTAGGAATTAGGAATACGGATACACAGTTTTTCATCCATTTTTTTTAATGATTGAGGCAAATAACATTAGTAATTCTATCGGTATCATGCTCTCTTGTTTCATTCCTAATTACTCATTCCTAATTTTTAATTGATTTCGATTTCGTCATTATCAGAGGCACTTGCCAATTTTTGCAATTCACCCTGCAACCAAGTTTTGTACTCTGATACTTTCATTTTAGCACTTGGCATTTTCACTGCATACTTTTTAACTGTTGGTGTTGGAGGTGTTCCGGGTTGAGGTTCTGGTGCTTTGGTTTTGATTAAACCTGCCTGAGCAATTTCTATCTCCGCTTTTTTGCTTGGAAAGAGTTCGATAAATGAAAGTACTTCGGAATAGGTGAAACGGCTTTGTTTGTCTTTTACATCAAAATCAATAGAAACAGAAGCATTGGTTCTTTGCTTTGCATATTGTTTGAGTGCTGATGCTTTTTGCGAGGTAGCATCATTCAGACCGGCAGGAAGTTTCTCAATTTCGTTTACAAGACTGCTTGCTAAAGTTTCTATCTCGGTGTATTTAGCTGAACAATCTTTCATTGCTGTACTGAATAATTGATGATACTCATCTTTGGTTTTTTGTGCCGATTGTTGAAGTGTAGCAAAGTTTTTGATTACATCACCATTTAAGTGGCTTTCAAAATCAGTTTTCAGCTGTTGAATGGCAGCGTTAGTTGTAGCTGCTTTGGTCAATTCATCCTGCACCGCAGTAACAAATGCTTTCCACTCTTTTACTTTGGGCAAATTATTTCGGATGAACTTTTCTACTTTTTCAATTTCTTGCAATGCCTTATGAAAAGCATCTTTTGATGTTAAAAACTCAACTGCTTTATCAATGTAGTTTGCTTCACTTACCGCACCTGTAAAACCACCTAAATAGGTAGCGTTTTCATCTGCTTTTGGGAATAACTGGTCAAACTCTTTTTCACTGTTTCTAAGCGTAGTTACTTTATCGGCAAAATGTTTGGCTGCATCCCGAACCGCAGATACCAATTCAAAATCGTTGGTATTGTAGTCTATTTTACGGCCGATATATTTCTCTACTTCTATATCCAAAAGAAACTGAGCTAATTCTTGTTTCTGTAAAGCTGAAAGTGATTTAGACACTGCTTTGAAGGAAGCCTTTTTGAACTCACGAGAATTTTCAAAAAACACTTTTACACCTTCATCACGCCAAGAGAATTTTTCAGCACCGTTGTATTTGGCAATCAATTTTCCGGCTCTCATTAAAGCAGCCACCGAAGATATAACAGTACCAAAAGTGAACCCGGCAGGGGGCTGTTCGAGGTCTTTTTCTAAAGTTGCACCATCTACAAAAGTGTTGCGTACTTTATATAGAATTTCTTCTGATACTTTAAGGTTTTCTCCTATGAAATTGCCTTGATTATCAAAAAAGGCAAAGTCGCTACCTGTAAAATATTGTTGTAAGCGGCCATTATTGGCTTCTTTGATTACTGCTGCTGCTACACTATCACTTAACTGAGAAGCCAAACGCTTGCTATACACATTTTGTATAATGCTCCTTTGTTGGGTTTGCAAGGTTGTTTGCCAATTGTCTTTATTAAGTTGGAGTGTATTGTATAAATAAATAGCAGTAGCGTTGGTTAAACTTTCTTCTACCAAGTCTTTGATGCGGTTTTGCTTTTCACCTTTGGCGGTAGAGAAAGAAATCAGAATTTTACCTTCATCGGAATTAGGATTGTTGTATTTCTGTTCTAAGTAGGTAATACGCTCCACTTCATCAATCAAACGATCCAACTCTTTGAAATAACTATTGTCAGGTACTAACCAAAGTAAATCTTTATCATTTTGATGCTGCACCTTCAAGGTGTCAATATCAGCCGAACGGTCGTCTGAGATATTGTAAACACTTTTGATTTTTACTTTGAGGTATTTCAGGTTTGGTGTGGTAAGTTCATCATCATTATCGGTTGTGATGTAAAAGTCAAATTGTAATCCATTGTCAGCAACCCTGCTAATAGATTTATTGAAATTAGAACCTTTATATGCCGTAACCAATTGCTTTTTCTTTACGAAACCTTGAACGGTGAAACCGTTCATTTCATCCAACAATCTTTGCTCAATATCAGAAGTGATGCGGTACGTTTTGTTGGTATCTAACAACACTTTTGCTTCTGTGAGCAGGTCAAGAGCCTTTAAAATGTCGTCTTGAATTTTGAACTGTTCATCAGGGTCACTGATGAATGACTTCACAATATTGGGTACTGATGAAGGAGTAACTTCTGCTTCCGTTAGGAAATTGATGGTTTCTAATAATCGTCTTCCAGAAATGGAAGAGCCTGCTTCTAACAAGATTCGCTCTGCATTATCGTATCTGCTTACTAATCTTACAGGCGGTTGCGGTTGACCTTCCTTGGCAATATGCCATCCTGTAACGGTATGGAACAGGTCTGTATGCTGTACTTCTTGTTTTAGAATGTCATAAGTGGTAATAATCATACCCCTTGCTGCCACTTTGGTAGAAGCATAACCTTTTGTACCAAACAGAAAGTTTTGCAATAAATCAAACTGATACTTATAAAAAGGATAGTAGGTAGCATAGTTTTCAGCATTATCTGTTTTACTGATACCTGCTCCGTGTATTGCTGCGTGGTCTGAAATCTTTCCAGAATTTTTCTTGAAATGCTCTGTTAGCTTTTGTATGCCGGTTTCAGTTTTCTTTAATAGCCTGTTGCGAATGATAACATCTACTTCGGTGGCTTCTAAGTGAATTTTAGTTTTGAAACGGTCGGTTACTTTGGTCAATTGAGCCTTGCTTACATTGGAGTTGTTAATTACATCGTCCAATTTTTCTTGGGCAATAGCAATGGTCCATACTTTACCCCCTAAGGAAGATAGCGATTCGCTTACACCTTCTAAATCTAATAAATTGAACTTCTTCTGATTGATTGCTTCACTGGCTTCATCAAAGAGAAAAACAACTTTTTCATTTTTTTCAACTTGCAGGTAGTTTGCCAATTCTTCTCTTAAACGAGAAGCACTGAATTGGTCAATATCCCTGCGAATAGTAGTTATCAAGTTATCGTAATCGGCATTTGTATTGCCTTTATTGATGTAAAGCTCTTTTATGGCTTTTGCGTATTTAAAGGAGCTTGTTCTTATATCATTCCAGTCAGAACCTGTTGCATCAAAAATAAAGTCTTGTACAAAGGTTTTTCCTTCACTGAGCATTAATTGAAATAAGAAAATACCGTGTTCGTTTTCAGGTAGGTTCAATGAACGTAGAAAGTTTCTGAATAACGTGAAAGCCAAACCCTTTGATGTGTCTTGCTTTGCTATGTCTAAAAAAACCACTCTTGATTGAATAGCATCTAATCTCGATAAAGCGTTTTTTACCAATGCTTCATCATTAATACCTGTAAATCGTTGGATAATTCTATCTCTTGCAGCTGTGCCACCAATGGTGCGGTTACTTAGCATATAGCCTAATAACTTACCGAAATACGATTTACCCGAACCGTAAAAACCTGAAATCCAAACACCTGTTTCAAGAATGTTGGATGTGAATGTATCAACAAAGTCAGCATACTCACGAGCCAAACCATCTGTAACGATATAGCTTTCAATTTCTGCCTGAATTTCTTTTTCCGAAACATCTTCTAAGTCGATTACATTCTTGATGTCTTCGGACAGGTCTATGGTTAGTATTTCTTTTATTTTCATTTCTGTAAAATTCTTTAGTTAACAATCATACATCTATACTTAGATGCCGGGCGAGAATTGAGAAACATCAATTTCTCACCATCTTGTGAAGCAGGATATAAAATAATCAAAGGCATTTTTGATTTCATTACCAATTCGTTTTCCATTAAATGGATATTATCAATACCACTTCCATAAAGAGCACCACTATGGATTAGGACTGGTATTTTTTGTTCGATAAAAGTTTGCTCAATGACGAAGAGTAAGTTCCTGAATAAGTCGGGACTTGTTTCTCCTTCGGGTGCTTTGAAAATTTGATGAACCGAACCCCTTAGTAAGTCGAACATTTCATCAAGGTCATTTTTATGATCTTCCACAAACGAAATCAACATTTCGTTGATGTCAATAATCCTGTAATTGTCTTGTGGCATCAGCTCAGTTAACTTTTCTATGAATTGAAATTCCAATTCGGGAGGGCATACCAACAATATTGAATTGCCCCCATTGGCATTCAGACGGATTTCTGAACGTTTGTCAGATTCCACTATCCGCTTTAACTGCGTGATGATATGTTCAGGATTTAGTGATGTGCTCATAAATTGATTCGTAAGGTATTATTGGCTCAATACTTAGCTTGTCGCCAGTGTAAACCACATTAAAATATTTTGAAAACTTTTTCTGTAGAAGCCTATCGAGAAATGCTTGTTTTTCGGTGAAGCAATACGATAGCCAGGGACTATCTACCAGATTTGGCTTATCTGATATGGCAGCAACCCAATAGCAGAACAATACAAATAACCCGTCTGAAAGGTGTGGATGCACTATGCTTTTATTTACAGAACCTTCCATCAAACCAAACTTCTTCAATAAGGTGAGGTATTTGGAGGCTGTTGTGGTAACAGTAATCTCAGACCATTTTTGCAAGTCTTTCTCGGACTGCTTTAAATCTTTAATACAAGCTACTACTTCATCATTTTTAATTGATACTCTACCGCTGTAAAAGGCAGGGAAAAATACCTTTTCATTGAGATGAAAAAGTAATTCATTATTGGCAGAAGCATTCCAAAAAAGAAGTAGTAAGGTATCGGTACTTGTAACATTTGACTTTATTGCCTGTCTAATAATTAACCCCAAATTCGTCTTTTTAGAAGCAATCAATGTAGCCTTTATAGCTTTTTCAAAGCGTTTTACAGACTTGTCAGTTTTGATAGCTGTGTAGGTATGGATACCACCTTTTTCATTGATGGAATCCATATCTTCTGAAAGGAATACTTTTATCAAGTTCCAATCAGGCAAGCTGCCTAAAACATTTATGTCTGAGTTTATATTCATTAATCTTGTCGCTTTCTCTTACTTTTGATTTCTTCTTCAGCTACTTCCATCGCTTTCAAGGCTACATCCTGATCTTTTACCACATCATACACTTTATCAGCCAGCCAAAGAGTTAATAGCTCTTGTTCATCAACATCATATAGTTTAGCCAACTTGGACAAGTAAGATTTACTCACCGGCTTGTCGTTGTTTTCCATCTTGCTGATGTAGGCGGTGTCAACGTCTAATTCAGCAGCAACTTGCCTTTGCAAAAGTCCTTTTGATTCCCTTAATTCTTTGAGTTTCTCTCCGAGCATTGGTTGTTCTTTTTATTACTTGTCCTAGGATGGACAAATGTATGATATTATTTTGAATAGTTGGAAAGTTGTGCTCAGGAAAAAACGGCTCTTCTGGTTTTGCGAAGCGTTGGCTAGGTGTATCGGGGCAAAACCAAATGTGCCGTTTGTGCGGCTGGCTAAAAGAAATTTTAAAAAATGCGAAGGGTGGGCTTTTTCTTGCTTTTCTGTCACTAGCCCCAAAAACAAAAAACGGTCAGTTTGAAAGTCTGACCGCTTAGTCGATATGGTCTGTTTGTCGAGTCCATTTTTAGTCATTGTCTTGCTGTGTCGTCTGTCTTTTTAGCATTGCTGCTAACAATATTGTATACAAAACTTATATAATACAATTATAATACAAAACAATTGAAATTCAATATTCTTGCTTTGTGCTCTTTATTTAGCGCTTTGCGTTATATCAACTTGTTTATCAATAGAGCTTCAAAACTTTACATCTTCTTAAATGAGACAATCCAGCATCTGAGCAGCCCTCAACACATTGCTATTTCACACAACTTCCTCCGACACATTAGGAATCGTGAAATATACAAAACACATCTCTGGTTTAGATCAAAACAAGATCGCTTTCGCCCTGAAAACGAACCTCAAAAAATCTTCGTTTTTTACGGTTACAATACTTTACCGTTCAAAAAAATGATTTTTTTTTGCAAATCCGTGGGCTAAATGTGGGCTAAAATAGAAGCGAAAATTCCGCAAAATATTGAAAATCAATAAGTTGCGGAATTTTTTGGTGGAGATAATCGGATTCGAACCGATGACCTCTTGCATGCCATGCAAGCGCTCTAGCCAACTGAGCTATACCCCCATTCTTGTCGGCAAATATAGGTGGGTTTCATCAACACGCAAAACTTTTGTAACCTCAGCTGACTGCCTTGCCTCTACTGCCTTCAAACGATCCATGAAACAAATATCCCAACAATCCTCCATACAAGGTGCTGATCACGGGACTGCCAGATATCATGCATCCTCCAGAATCACATCCCACCAATCGATGGTACAA
>JACCDI010926024.1_pt1 | contig 31248 bp, 23 predicted proteins | sample 7442791 | NCBI WGS metagenome assembly JACCDI01 (sample SAMN15323434, study PRJNA562643) | freshwater metagenome | isolation source: river surface water | place: USA:Blue River Watershed | collected 2017-08-15
CTAATCTATATTCTTTATAAGAAGTAGTATTTATAGTTTTAGTAACATAAATAATATTGGTTATTAACCACAACACAATAATAACTACACAATATGATGTATAATTGTTGTATAATTTATAACTATTATATTTCATCTATTCCATTTTATTTCAAATACAAATATAACTATTATTTTTTATAAAACAAATTTTATATATACTTTATGCGATACATTAAATTATTTGAAGAATATACTTCAACCAAATTGGAAATCATACCAACTAAAAGCAAAACATTAGAAGACCTTGATATAATACCATATAAATTATTCAAGCTAATCCATAAAGATGATGTTGATTTACGCAAAGTAGAGTTTTTTCCATGGTGTAGCAATATAAATCAAATCGGTAAATTAGAAAGAGTAGCAGAATATATAGTATCGTTGTTTGATAACAACGAATATACTATTGATGATTTTTTCATAGCAGAATACAAATGGAATGAATATAACAGCGATTATACATTATGTGTAAAAAATAATGATATATCACGCAAATACCTTGATATCAAAAAACATATTGATGATATAACAATAAATAAAACTAAAAATGCTGATGGTTTATCTGGTATTGCAGTACCACCATATAATGTTATGTTAGCGTCTGTATTCCCTACACCAGAAAATATAGAATATTTAAAAACCAATAATATCAGATACAATATAATTCCTACAAATAAAATGGACGTAGAATATATATTAAAAGATATTTTCACACAGAAATTAAAACCAAAATACGGCATACCTCACATAAGCGATACTGGATATATTGAAAAAATGTATCAATGTAAATTTTTAAATTTACCTCATAATTTTGATGATGATTATTTCAATGAATTAAAAAATGATATATCAAAATTAATCAAGAAAATCAACAACGAATTGAATATCAATTTAATATTTAGTATCAAACCAATATTATCAGATGATAGTATTAGTGATAATTTAATGAATAAATTGAATGGAACTTATGAAAATGATGTAGAACCAAAATATAAAAATGTTGAGATATATATCAAAAACAAAACACAAGGTAAAGTAAACTATGATAGTGATTTCATGGCAGTCGTTTGGTTAGATACAAATTATGATGAAATGCCAATAATAATGAATAAAAAATAAAAAAGGTGTGATTTAAATCACACCTTTTTTATTATAAAGTACAAGCACCACCTTCACAACCCATACTATCATCTAAATCTATATCAGAATCACCGTTGGCTTTATCATATTTATCATCGGCTTCTTTCTTCATCATAGATTTCAACACATCTTCTGTTTTACCATCAAGTGTATTTGCATAATATAATTGTTTACCACCGTAACGATAGAACTCTAATAATTCTTTTGTTACATCTGATGTACTCAAATCATTACTACTTTTCTCCATATCATAATAGTGATTTGCTGATATACCTTGGTCCATCCATTTTTGCTGAATAGCATAAATCTTGTTATAATCACTATTTGATATATCAAACGCTAATTTATACTTGTTTTTAAGATTAGTGATTTCTGGAACAGTTACTTTAATAGCACCTTGTTTAGAGTTTTTAACCGAAATTAATGTCCTTGGTGCTTCAATAGAGTTAGTACTATTTGTAACTAATGAAGACGATTCAACTGGCATCTGTGCTGTTAATGTTGAATTTCTCATACCATATTCCAACACCTCGGCTCTTAAAGCTTCCCAATCCAAACTATATGGTCTGTTTACAATTTCATCTACTGTTTTAGCATAAGTATCAATAGGTAAAATCCCTTTTGAGTATTTAGTTCTATCAAAATATTCACATGGACCATACTCTTTTGCCAATTTAACAGATGCTTTAATTAAATAGTATTGGATATGTTCCATTGTTTTATCAAACAATTCCAAACTTTCTTGTGAACCATGAACAACATTATTTTTAGCAAAATAATAAGCAAGATTTGTTACACCAACACCAATACTTCTACGTTTTTTCATTTTAGCGGCAGCTGGAATAGTATATTCTTGGTGTTCAATCACATAATCGAGACCTCTTACGATATATTCACATATCTCCTCCAATTCAGTTAATTCTTTGAATGTTCCTAAGTTAATTGCTGCTAATACACATAATGCTATTTCCGCTGGTTCATCACCTAAAACTTTTTCGAAAGTTTCTTCTAAATACACATAACCATCTTCAATATCATTTGGACCCGTGAATAAAGCAAATAAGTCTTTTGATATATCACTTGTTAAACGATGTAAATTATCATCATTATTTAAAAACAATTCTTTGTTTTCTTTACGGAATTTTAGGTACTCGTCTTTTCTTGATTCATGGAGTTTGATATATCTCTTAACAATTTCACCATCTTTCCAACATACAGACAGTGGTTTCGAAATGAGGGTTATTTCTGTGCAAAGATTCGACATTTCAATTTTTTCCAAGAACGAAGAGTGTGTATTTGCATTATCAATATTCATCACATACATACGACCAGTTTGGATACGTTCAATAATGAATTGTTCCATTAAATCTCTTGCTTTGATAGTGATTTTTTTGATGCTTTTATCTTTCTCGTATTTCTCATAAAGTGGTTCAAAAATATCGTTATATCCAAATGCTTCGTATAAATCTTTTACATCGTTTGGTGAGAAAAGTGTGATGTTTTTGTTTTCAATTACACGTTGATAAAACAATCTACAAAATTGAATACCGTAATCAATACCACGAACACGATTTTCTGATGCACCTTTATTGTTTTTTAATACCAGGATATCTTGGATTTCTTTTGTCCAGAAAGGAAAATAAACAGTAGATGAGTTGTGGATAACAATTTGTTTTGATATATCATCACTATCACCAGCTAAATAGTTATGGTCATTAGCAACATTAATATCATAGAATTGTTCATCAATTTCTTCGTTAATATCATTACCGACAAGCACATCTTCAACTTTTTGTGGATAGTTATATCCTTTAACTATATCACCTACAATGATATCTTGTGTGTCTTTATAATCAAAAAGATGAGTAGCTGTGTTTAAATAACACATAGGGTGGATATCTGATGTAACTAAACTAGCACCATCATCAGTGATAATTTTATGTTGTCTATGTTTTTCTACAATAGGTAAGAATGTTTGTTCTACTCTATTTGTTCTGAAACGATTTTCTGTTATATCAAAAGACATTACATAATCACCAACAACCACATCTTGGATTTTTTTATTACCAAGATTTATATCAACTTTCATCGTTGATAAGTCAAATTTATTGTTTGTTATATTCATAATCATAATTATATTTATTGTTTTTAATCTCTTCTAATAGCATTTCTAATGATATATCGGATTTGCTATTCTTTGATAAATTCGCACTATACAAAACCATTCTAAGATTATAAGGTGATGCTATTATTTTATAATCCACATTATTCAAATATCCATGCAACACTGAGTATATATGGTCTAAATGAAATGCATTCTTACCTCTATTATATCCGTTAGGGTTGATAAAGTTTTTATAAATCTTATAATTTTTTTCAGTTTCTTTATCAACTAATTTCCTATAATTTGCAAAGTCAGATTGTTGTGATATATCAACAGCAATTCCCTTATTTTTCTTAGTTACAAGTTCTTTATCCTTAATCTCTTTTTGGATAATTTGTGCTTCTTCTTCATTACATTTATGTTTATACATAATATATGTAATAGATGAAAAATTTTGGAACTCGCTTACTTTTATTTTAGCAATTTCCTGTGCATATCCTCTATTTATCCAATACAATTCCGACCTTGGTGAAACTGATTTTTGATATTCTGAGATTTTGAGTTTTGCTTCTTCTTCACTAAATCCTTTATTCATCCAATAAATTTTACATCTTGGTGAAGATGCTATCTTTTTATTTTTAATTTCATTGATAGCATCTTCCCTTGATATTTTATCGGTACTATTATATATCACATTTGAAATCTCAGTTTCTCTCACTTGTTTGAGATATTCTTCAACAAGCGTTTTAGATTCTTCTTTGCTATAACCTTGTGCTATATAATATTTTATATTAGATTTTTTTAAAGTATGTGCAATATGATGTAAAGATGTTCTATAAATAGCTAATTGTTTTTCAGCTTCTTCCATAGATAAACCTTTTTTCAGATAATGTTCAATACTATTGGGAGAATTTTGTTTTCTAATAAGTTTTTGCGAATCTTCAAACTTATTAAAAATTTCTTTTTCTTCTTGATATATCGTAAAATATTCACCGAACCCAATAGTATGTTTTTTTATATGAGATTTAAACAATATAGTATCTTTACCACAGATTCTACATTTATACATATCTATTGCTAATAAATTCTGAAACAGTGGTTTCTTTACCATCTATTTCTATCACATCTGATAATCCAAATGTTTGACCATTAATCGTAACACTTTCAACTACTGTAACATTAGTGTCTTTCCTTAAACATCCAGACCTCACAGATTGCGAATATTGTCTTGTCATATCTTGGAAACTTCTAAGTGTTGGAATAGCACCAGCATGTTGGATTTCATTGTTTCTAACAGGGTCACCGATACTTCTAATTCTACCTAAGTTAAGTCCTATACCGGCTCTTGATGCTGTATAACGACCAACAACATCTAATGCTGTATTGATACCACCAATAGTATCACCAACATTAATAAGTGTACATGATGAATATTGTCTTAACGAGGTACGAACACCTAAAATGATTGGTGTAGGTAAAGAAATTTTACCTTTTGAAATCATGTCATAAAAAGTTTTAATCATTTTAAGACGGTCACTATTAGTGTGATTAGCAAAAAGTGTCATAGCAATACACATATAAGCATATTGTGGTGTTTCGTGTAAAATATTATTGATTCTATCTTTACAAAGATATTTATCAACTAATTGTTGTAAACCACCCCATGTTAATTCGTAATCTCTATCATGTTTGATATATCCATTAATAATATCATATTCTCTATCATTATAAGCATCAATAAGAATAGTATCATATACTTTTTTATCAACATTTGTTTTGATTAAATCTTTAATATGTGGTAAGTCATCAACTGTGTTGAATACATTTTTACGGATATAAAAATTTAATAAATTACAAGCTACATAAGTGTAGTTTGGTTCTGTTTCAGTGATTAAATCTACTGCTGATTGAATTAAAATTTTATGTATATCACTGGTAGTGATATTCTCAGTCAATTTTAATTTTGCGTTCATAGCAACTTGACTTGCTGATACATTTTTAACCTTTTCTGCTGCCCATAGCAACACTTGGTTAATTTTTTGGTAATCTAATGGTTCTTTCGTTCCGTCTCTTTTTACAACATTCATGAGTTAATTGTTTAATTTTTAATTAGTAGGTAATAGTATATATAAAAGTTTAATATCTCCCTTTTACATAAATTCAATATCTTCAAATTTAGATTTACCTTTGATATTGTATAATTCTTTGAGTTCCAGTGATATTTTACCACCCCAGTGTTTATCCAATAACTTAAATAAATTTTCTAAATTATCAGAAAAATTATAAGCATATAAAGTAAATACTTCGCTATATGAATATTGGTCCATATCCAATGTGTTTACTATTTCACCAAACATTCTATTGAACTCAGCCTTAGATGGTTTTCTTCTAGGCATATCAATATTGATTTTACCCATACTTACCATCACATCATGTATTTCTGTTTGGAGTTTTTTCAATCTCTCGTACTCTACTTGGTCACGTTGTTCTAGTCCATTTGATGTTTCGTTATCAGCATTGAAAGTCGTTTGGATATCAATAATATGTTCATTATCTATATCATCGTGTTTCTTGCCTTTGAAAATACTATCGTAACGGAGAGCATGTTTCCCTTTTTCTTTGTGCTTAGAAGGTGGTTTCGGTAATGATATATCATCATCTATATCATCATCTTCATCAATTTCATCGATTTCTTCTTCGAAGTCAAATTCTTCATTATCTTCTTCGAATCCATCATTTTCATTTTCGTTATCATTTTCATTATCAATGAAAATATCATCATTTGTAATATTATTATCAGTCATATATTTGTTAAATTATTTTTTTATCGTTTATAGACCTCAAATATGTCTGGTCAAAATCAAAATGCACTTGGTCGAACTTAAATCCACCTGCTCTCAACTTTAATAATTTGAGGATATATTTACTCTCTTTTCTCATAGCATCAGTTCTGATAATACCTAAAATCATATCAGCATTTTCATAAATTGCTTTTGATTCTGATATATCACTCATGCTTAAATCATTCACTGCTTGTGCATCTTTACCAACTTGCATTGCTGTTATAACAGCCAAATCTCTGTTTTGTCCAATAGCACGGAGACCATTAGATAAAAATTTACCATTACTGAATAGTGAAGAATTTTTATTATTCTCTGGTTGCATAATAGTTAAATAATCAACTACTAAAACATCTATTTTAATACCTGTTGTATCTTCGATTAATTTGATATGATTATCAATATCAACTACACTACAAGTACCAGATGCAAATTCTTTTATAAAAATTTCACCTTTTTTCTGATTGAATAAATCAGTGTTATTGAAAGTTGCACTAGAATTATATTTTTTCAATTCTTTTGTGATATATCCAGTGTCTTTACTCAATCTATTATAGTCATATACTGGTATAGATAGTTTATTCACAGATACACGTTTCATAACTTCTTTATCAGACATCTCTAATGTGATATATAACACATTGTTAGCTTCTGACATATTAACTGCAAATTGACATAACCACATAGACTTACCAGAGTTCGAACCTCCGGCAATAAGATTAAGTGTTTTTCTTCTAATACCACCACTAATCATTTCATCAAGAGTTGACCATCCAGTAGAAATACTATTGTGTTCATCATTTTGTATATGGTCTTCTGGTACAGAAAATCTAAGACCTATATTTTCATCATCAAAACTTGTCAAAGTAGCATAACCCATGATATCACGCAAAGAATTTGCTACTTGAACAGTATCTTGGAAATCAATTTCTGACATGTTTCTAATCAACTCAACAGATTCATACATTTTTGTATGCATCACATTCGAAGACATCCATGCGTAAAAAGTATTTTTAAGATAATCATCATTTTTATTTTGAATCATATCACCTAAATCAACTGATAACAATTCTCTTAAAAAATCATCTGTAACAGCATCAGAATTAGGGTCAACTAATCTAAGTAAAGTTCGTATTTTCTGATTAGTAGGAACAACAGGTTTATCACTAGATATATAATTTTCATGAATACATCTATATACCAAGTTTATTTTAGAATTTTTAAAATAAGAAGGAAGTACCCTACTTATAAATTTAGGATGCTCTAAAATATAATGGAAAAAATATTTCTCCAATGGCTCACTAGATGCTACTTTTTGTTTTTGTGGTGTATTATTGTACATATATAATCATTGTTATATATGTTATATCAGAAAAGATGCTAAAAGTTTTCTAATATTTTGATTTTTTTCTATTAGAGTTGTGGAAATTTATATATAGTATAAAGAGACTTACCGATAATGGCAAATAGTTATGATTTTTTAGAAGTGAAATTCAATGAATTAACTAATAATGTAAAAACATGGATTCAGAAATTCTATTTTAAATCAAATATGAATTTAACAAGTGCATCACCATATGGTCATGTAGTAGAAGCTTGTGTTTATTTATATACATCAGCAATAACTTATTTAAAAAATGTAACATCACAGTTTGATATAAACAACCCAGCCAATAATAATCCGAAAATGATTAATTTCACAGCTGTTATGGCTGGATATAACCCTTATCGTGCTATATCATCGACTGGTTCAATTGCATTGAATGTGAAATCTGGTGCTGATTTACCTAAACAAATAATGATATATCATGGCTGTCGTTTAACAAACAATACTAATAATTTAAACTATCATATAGATTTAGGCACTGATTACAAAACATACATTTTAAATTCTAATTCAAAAATCATATTACCTATTGTACAAGGAACTATTGAAACACAAAGATTTACTGGTACTGGTAATAATTTACAATCTATATCATTACAATTACCTGGATATAAAACAATTGAACAATTCAGAATATCAGTTACTGTAAATGGTATCACATATACTAAAAAAGATAGTATGAATGATATGATGCCTAATGAAAATGCATATGTAGCTAGAACTGGTATTGATTCTGGACTTGATATACATTTCGGTAATGGTTTTTTTGGTAGTGTACCACCTCTTGGTTCACTCATATTAGTCACTTATGTTGTAAGTGATGGTAGTGCCGGTGATATACCATCTAGTTTAGTGAATGATTTCACATTCATTGATGATATTTTTGATGAAAATTCAAATAGTATTTCTGTAACAGATATATTTGATGTAACTATTACTGATGTTATATCAATGGGTGCTGATAAAGAAAGTGTTGAATTTACTAAAAGAATGATTCCTAACACATCACGTAATTTTGTTTATGCAACTGCTGAACAATATATTTTTGCTATAAAAAGATTGAATTATTATTCACAAGTAGATGCTTATACACAAACTAATACAACAGATAGTATTGTGAATATTTTACTAGTTCCGGATATATCAAGATATATCACTAATACAAATAATTCATATTTCAATTTAGATTACTCAGCATTCATTGTTGAGAAAGCCGAACAAGAAAAATTAGAAAATATGATACGTCAACAAGGCACTGTTTTCTTAGGTACTACACTTAATTTCGTAGCAGCTACTATAAGAAAATACATAACCAATGTTTCGGTTCGTTTATTTATTGGTGCTGATAAAGATGCTGTATTCTCGGAGATATATCAAATAATTGGTAATTATATAGGCACTGTTGAAAGACGTGGTGTTATATCAAAATCTGATTTAATTGTTAGATTAGAAGCTATATCAGATATTGATTCAGTTATGGTTGATTTTGTTTCAGAACAAAACGAGATATATCATAAAGAATTTTTAACTTACAAAGAAACAATAATAAAAAATAATCCTAGCGTTGACCAGAATAAAATCGTCATGCCTAATTATTCACTAACTAATACGATTGGTTTAGATGAACTTGGTGATATCATTTATGGTAAAGATGAATTAGTAGTAATGCGTGGTGGATTTGCCGATAGAAATGGATTATATTATAATGACGGTATAGACGCTAACAAACCTTGTAGCGTTAATATTAGAGTTATATCAGCAACATCTAAAAAATTAATATTTAACTAATTATGAATGCTATTTCACAAGATGATTTATTTATTTTTCGTTTAGATAGAAGTTTCGTACCACAAGAAATTGAGGATAAATGGAAAATACATTTAGAACATTTCCGTTTACCTTTCAGTTCTATATTAGAATATGTTAACTCAAATATATTATCTATTGAGATGCCATCATTAACATTTGAAGTTGTTAGACAAAATACACATTATGGTAAAGAAATAGTATATAGAGGGTCAAAATCACCTTATGATGCATATAAAAGAGAATCTTCTATTGTATTCAAAAGTACTGAAAGAAATCTATTCCAATTATTAATAGAGGATATATCGCTATATCATTACGGTAAAAGCGGTGTACCACACGTAGGTAATATGGAAGTATTATACATTGATGAAAATAGAACAGCACACGCAAAAGCAATTATAAACGGTATCGTATTAACCGGTTTAGACGGCTTGACATTTGATAATTCTAAAAAAGAAGTTACTACAAAAACATTCAAACTACCATTTAATTTCAATTATATAGATAAAGAGTATTTATTATCTTACAACAACAATAATTTATCTGGTGATATCATAGATGAATATTCAGCTAAAATATTACCAAATGATAGTTCTGTACCAAAAACATTGGATGAAGAAGAAGGTGATATAATAATTTAATATCATATCACCTTTTATTTGTTAAATATCATCATTATTCCAAATCGGATGTTCACATTTATAGCAGTATCCAACTGTAATACTAACATGATTATCTTTTAACATATTTATGGTTTGACAGTTACAACATACAAATTTTTCGTAACCAGTAGTATCATCACCACCATTTATATCCAAAGATTTACCTTTTTTTAATTTTTTTAATTTCGTACCAATAAAAGATTTTTTAATAAATTCTTCTCTTGTATTAAATCCAGCATCTTTTGCTTCTTTAAGCAATTCTTTTTCAAGTAAATCTCTATCAACAAGAGTTGCTATTGGCTTTGTTAATTTCGGTAACTCCACTTTCATGATATTTAAAGATTTCTCTTTTATCAATTTTTCTAGTTTTTTACCTCTACGAAAACACCCAGATATAACAACATCCATATATAACCTGTCCACACCAGATGTTATACTAGTATCATTAATCCAAAGATTGTAATATCCGTTTTCTTTATTATTTAATTTCTCATTGACATATTTTAGCATATCAATTTCTTCACCACGGAAAAACTCCTCCCAATATGTCGAATTAGTAGAGTTTGAGAAAGTTATTTCGTATTTTTTCATAATATTAATCTTCGTATAGTGTAGCACATATTAAAGGCGTTATAATAAATATTATAATGCACATAAGAATTAAATCCATTTTATATTACAAATCATTTGTGATACCAATCTCTAAAACAGCATTCAATGATGCTATTTTATATTTTTGCATATCAATTTTTATTTTATCTATTTCAATAGCATATTTTGATATATCATCAATATATTTTTCCAAATTTTCACTATCCAATTCTAATTCAAATTCTTCGAAATCAATACGTCCTGTAAATTTTCTCACTCTTGGTGATAATGTTGATGTTACAGTATTATACGTATATTCAAGTATATACCATGTTAGGAAATTATCAAATATATCATTATCTATTTCAAATAAAATTTTTGCATATATCGGTAAATTAATATCATACCAAAATATATTTGTGTCTTGGCTATATAAATAAGCTATATTAAATTCATATTCTCTGAAATATACATGTTTTTTCATAAGCTTATCTTTCATTAAATCTCTGCCTATTGTAGCATCAAAATAATTGATAAGATTTTGAACATCTTCGTTATATGTAGTATTATATAACTTAGAATAAGTGATATTTTCTGATAAATATTTCCAATCCATATACAAATTTACAGAAAATATTTTTATTTAACAATCTTTTTAAAATAAAAATTATCGTTTCTTTCCAATTCTGCGAATATATGCTCGTTTTTAACACATAAAGGCAGAAACATTTCTACTTGTTCATTATTAAGATTGAACCATTCTCCTCTATGATGTTCCAATTCAAATGTTCTATGCAATGTTTTTTCCAAGATATTTGCATAATTCGAAACGAATTGTTCTACTATACGCAATGTATTAGCAGAACCAGTTTGTAATGTTTTCAGCCTTTTATTCGGGTCGTTTTTAGATATACCGATTTTATATGATATATCATCAGTAATCAAATAAATATATTTAGGCTGTTTCTTCATAAATTTATATATAAAGAAAGAGTTCTTTCCTAATATATACTTTATGAGATTTATCAGTAAAATTAAAAAGATTTTCAAAAAATCTGAAAATAATAAAATAAGAACAGGCTCATTAGTTTGTGATTGTGATAAATGCAATACTAAAAATTAATATATATAATAAACTATATTAAATATGTGTTGCACAGATGGTTCAATGTTTGCTACTAATGCTTCTAAAAGAGTAATAAAATTTGCGTGTACACCAACTGGTCCGTCATTAAATATTACTAATGGTGCTAGTATAATTAATAAAACTGGTTTATGTGATATATCAAATATGTATGATGAATATCTTACTATTTCATATCTATTAAAAGGTAATAATTTAACACCACAACCTCTTATTGTTCAACCATCAACATTCGTAGATGCAACATATATGTTTATTACAGTAGATTATATCAATAATTCTATGGAATATCCTATTCCTTTACCACAGTATTTGGGTTTCAAAGAAACACCTTATTTATCATATACATTAGGCGCAGATACTACAATACATTATATAGATAATATTATGTTACTAACAGGAACACCAAGCAAACCTATTGACACCGTAACTCTTATTAACGAAAATGCTAATTTTGATGCCAATATTAATATCATTTTAGCTAAAAAATTCCCTGTCGAATAAATATGATTATCAAGAAATTTAAAGATTATACTTTCAAAGTAAATGAAAATCAGAATAACACAGGTGCTATGTGGGGATTAAATGATTTATCAACACCAGATGGTGGGTCACAATCACCAAGAGATAAAGACATGGCACTTGATGCGTATGATACATTCAATAGCAATTTGAAATACACTATGAATCGTTTTGTATCGTTATCAAAAAGTATTTTTGGTGCAATTGATAGTAGAACATACACATCATATTCAAAATCTTTATTAGAAGATATATCAAATATTTATATCCAAAATATTGTAAATAACAATGGGGTCTCAATTACTATCTATCTCAGATTTGAACTTGGTGATGAGAAATTCCATGCAAAAATAGAAAATTTTGATAATGAAACTAGTTGGACATTAACATCTAACTTTTTAAGAATACCACAGATATATAATGTGAGTGATATAGCTATTCGTTTTAAACAACTTATAAAAAATGCTCTTGATGATTTCTTCAAAATAGAAAAGGGTGCTTATTATTTAAATATTGATATATCAATGTATAATTTTTTAGGTGAATTAAAAAACTTCACCAAGGGTACGGAATTTCTAGTAACGAAAATACTAGATAAACAGATATATCTAGTATATAATAACCAGGAATATACTATATCTGGTAATTTATATTATCTGTTCCATTATTATTTCAGTAAAAAGAAAACAAATACATTGGAATTTTAATATATTTTTCATATCTTTGTATTAAAATAAAGATTATGGCTGATGTATTTCCGAAATTCATTATAGAAACTGATGACGAAGAAGGTGATTGTTTAATCATTGCTCGTTGCACATTTCATAAACAATTAGTAACGGATATATCAAAAGTAAAAGGCGGTGGGTTTTGGTCATTAGATGAAAATGATAAAACAACATATACTTTATATGGTTCATCACATGATTTTGGTCGTGCTAGTATTGATGATATAACAGCATGTATCAAAAACAATAAAGTTTTTACTAGTGCTAGTTTACATAGGAAATTAGAAAATTTCAAATTTATTTACAAACATATTAATGGTGAGCATGAAAAACTTAATTGATATCACAGATGAAGATGTAATAGCTGTTATAGATAGAATACATCTACTAACAGAAAATACTATCATAGGTCGCAAAGGTATATTAGGATTGGATTTTCATGAATCTTATACCAAATATGGCAGTGCTTATATTGATGTTCTTCTATCAAGCAATGATAATATTGATGGTTACTTTAATTCAAAATCAAAATGTAGAATTGAGTTCAGCCACGAATCTGTTTGGTTCGTTGAATTTGTTGGTGAAGGATTTGATGATGAAATTTCTGGTTATAACAAAAACCATTTCTTCGGATATCTCAAATTACAAGAATTAGGTTATAAACTTCCGGATAAACCACAAGCATGAAATTAATACCACTTATTGATTATGTTTTATCAAAAGAAAACACTGAATCTGAATACCCAATTACAAAATTGTTTTTAGAAGATATATTATTATCCAAAATTTTAGGTAATATATGATGATATATCTATGTTCAAATAAATCACCACTTGGATATATAAACCAATATTTTTATGAATAAAATTTTAGATAGTTTGAGTTGATATATCTTGTTTAGGTAAAGAATCATCCAATAAATCTATTAAAATAATTTTACCATCACTTTTTCTTTTCATTAAATTATCTTTATGTAAATCTTGATGATGAATACCATGTTCATCACACAATTCCAATAAATCATCATAATCAACATTTTTCATATCTGTTTTAGATAATCTCTCTAAATCTTCCGTTTCTATAATATACAAAGGATATTTATTTAATACATAAGGATTCCAATTATAATTAGCATCATTTATCATTAAATCATTATTATCGGATAAAACTTTATATATTTTGTGTATTTTAATGAAATTCGGATGATTAATGTTATTTTTCACATACATCATGGTATTGGCTGATACCTTATTATTAGTCATTTTAATAATTATATCTTTATCTGAACATGTCCAAATAGTTGACGAACCACCCTTGGCTATTTTCCTTGGTTTCTTATAACCTAATCGTAATAAAACTTCTTGAAGTGATAATGTTTCATCATCATTGTAGTTTTCAAATAATGGTAAATATCTCATATATTATATTTGTTTATATTTATCAACACACATTTACTGTCTGTCCACAAGCTTTCTATTTTTTTATTAGATAACCATTTAACATTATCTTTCCAGAAACCTCTTTTAGTTTCACCATCTATTAAATTAATAGTAAATAATGCATCATTCAAAGGGAATACTAAAAAATTATTATTTGATATATTAGGTTCACATATAATAGATATTTCTTTCGGTGGATATATCACATCAGATGATGGTGCTACATAATAATCTTTATTATAAATAATACCTGGTTGATATATCATTATATCTGATACTGGATTCTCTATATTTTTGTATAAACACTTATTAGGGTTTTTTGATGCTGATATAAATTCTAAAAAATACGAATATTCTATACTTGTTAAACGATAATCATTCAACGTTGTATATTCATCGTATCGATATAATTTAAAATCAGTCATACATTTATTCTTGTAATTTACTAAAAAACAGTTTCATATTATCTTCATCAACATCACCGTCAATTACAGCAATAATCACATCATTCTTTCTTATGACCCATGCAAATTCCGATGTTAAAAAATTCTCACCAAGATGTGCAAATTTATTAGGATGGTGGTCTTTAACCATCTCATACTCTTTCATACGTAAGACACCATCTTCACCAACGATATATGTTGTTTCATTTACGTTTTTATACTCTCCGAACTTCATTACTTTCATATAATATATATAAAATATTAATTGTGCAAAAAAAGTAAACCCATGGACGGTTGCGAAGTGCCCATGGGAGTGAAATTTTAGCCGAAACTAAAAAACGGTCCTAATCCGTATATCTTTAACAATAATATCTATAATGTATATATAAATATCTATTTCTCTGTTTTAATATTTTATGATATAGTTGACAACTACATAAGCACTTCTATTATTCATTGCTGTTGGATTAACATTACCAGCATTATCAGTACAACCTTTTATTTCGTATTTAGTTCTATCATTAATAAGAATACCATGATTATGAGCACCACCATTATTAACAACATTACCTATGGAATCTGATATCTTAATCGGTGATGTCGTACTAGGTATAGTCATATCATAAAATGCAATTGGCATATTATTAATATCTTGGCTACTTCCACCATAACTATTATTTTGGAATGTTATACCCGAAAATGTTGTAAAATCATATGGAAAAAACACACTATTTCCAGAATAAACTGACGATGTTTGTAAATATGTTGCATTAACAAAATAATGTTGATGTTCACCACTAGTCGTAACAGTAGCATTTATACTCCACGCAACACCATCAGTTGGTGTTGATGATGTATTTGCTACACTATTAGTTTTCTTAATATTATGTTTATGGCTAGGTATATTATCTAATTCCAATATGGTTGTATTCTTACCACCCATATTACCTATACCATTCGTATTATTAATTATACCATTTTCAATTCTAGGCGACTCAAATGCAAGATTATCATAACCAATAGTAGATTTACTTCTCATATCAGGTAGATATAACATATTAGCAACCGGAATAGAACCATGTAAAATATTATTCGGATTATGAAAACTTTGTCCTATTATGTCATATAATCTTTTATATTTAAAATTTGTACTAAGAGTGATATCATACACAGAACCATCACAATATAAATACCCATCAATTGTAGAATTACCATTATTACCAGCTTTTCCATACATAATAATACCACCAATAGGCACAATTTCTTGGTATGTCAAATTACTATAATCAGTATTTGTTTCTGTATAATTACCCACACTATCAGTATTACGATATATCGGTGATTTACCATGCAAATCTGTATTAGCAGTAGGAAACAAATAATTAATAAAATCTTTCCAGAAGTTACTAAAATTCGTGTATTTAATTGGAAACCCACTAGTAGGATTTAAATTAGATGAATTATCAGTACTTGCTGTGATAGGCGAATTTACAAAATCTATTGCTTGTGTCTTATTATTAATACTCATACTTTATATATTAAATTTTAAAGTCAGAATTTGCAAATTCACCATCGTTGAATTGTGTGTCAGGAATAGTAACTACTTCATTACGATATATCGGTTCACCATACATATTATCATATAAAATACTACCATCACCTTGTGCTATTGATATAGAATTAATTGTTGTATTATCACTATAATAATAGTAATTTATATATGCATCAGAAGTGTCACCCAAATCGTATATATTATGTCTCCATGATATATCTTTATTATTTGACCAAACACTTACATTAATAGTAACATTACCATTATTAGCTACATACGGATTACCTGGATTTATTGTAATATAATTACCTATTCCATTCTCAAACACATAGTTTGGTTGCACAGGACTACTATAAGCATCACCTATACGAGAGTGTGTATTAAATAACACTCTATCGATGTTAGGTAATGTAGTATCATTATAAAGGTATCCACCACTCATCAAACAATTTATTATACATAAATAAGGATAATTTTGTGTTGGTGTTGTTACACTAGTAATATAATCACTTGTATTAACACGTATATTATTACGCGTAAGGAACACAGAATATGTGTCTGGTGTTATATCATTAGTACCCAACATCGTGTTGTTATCAGTCATTTTATTGGCATTATATGATAAAATATAAGTTGATATATCAGCTGGTTTACTAATATACTTACCGAAATATCCACCTTGAATAATACCACGAGTGAATACAGCTTTCTGCACAAAAACCGGTCTATTTATCGGCTCATCAACTGTATCAAATGTTTTTGTTGGATTGATATATGTCTTATCAGTAAATGCACCACGTTTGAATACACCACCATGCCATACACATCCATTCATTCTACCATTAAAGAATATAGATGCACAGTTATCTACATTACCAACATATCTAATTTCACTATCTGTTATATCAAAATTGTTTAAATTATCTGTATAAGTAGTATATGCTTTATGCGTAGTTACATTATTATTAACTACTAAACTCAAATTATCAATGGCTATATCAGTTTGTATAGTATTGCTATATTTAATACTTTTGTTGAATCCTGACCTCCATATAGAATTGTTTATTGTACCACCATGGAACTCACCTGTATTCCATATAGAACGTGAAATCAATGCATCAGTGATATATCTATCTGTTGTCACGCCACTATCTATACCATTATTTGATGATATATCCCATACACCATAGTTCCACTCTGATTGATAAACAATACTATTAGGAGTTGTTAAATGCAATGTATCAACATTATTACTAGTAGCAGTCGTTTCAAATCTAAGACCATTTATTTGCGACATGAAGATATGAGAATCTGTCGTTGTAACATATTTAACTGGGTCAGTCATATCATAACTATCAACATTATCCATATCATATGACTGTATAACAGAATGTTGTATAATACTATTTGATACATCACCACGATGTATATATACCGACATAATACCATCTGGATTATTTTGCGTAGTAACTCTATTATATTCTATTTGACTATTTGATATAGTTGAATCATTAGTTAAATAATATCCAGTGAATATTTTTTTACCAAGAACTGTTTTATATGCTGCCGGTAAAGTAGATTTAACATATCCTATAAAATCATTAGGTGTTTTGTAATCATCATTCACTTTATATATTTGATAATTAGATAATATGTCCCCAAAAACAACATTCTGCTTACTTGCAGTGTTATTAACATATCCTCCATACCAAGCACTATTTATCATTTTACCCGATAAAAATATTGATGCATCACTATTATATAAATGTCTATGTTTTATTTCTGATAAATTAGTAGTCGGTGATACTGATATATCACTACTTACATCTAACGAGTTCCAAAAAGTGTTTGCTATAATACCACCATCAAATATACCACTCAACCATAAACAACCAAGTATAGTAGTATCAACTAATGGTAATGTGATTGTAGTTCCAGAAACATTATATGTTTTAGTAAATGGTGATAAGTAATTCAAAAATTCATTTTTATTACTCACCATACCAGAGTTCCAAACAGTATTAAAATCCTCTAATAAAGTAATATCAATATTTGGTTGTACTGTTTTATAACCCATTAATTTATATGTGTCATTTGTACCATTTCTACCATCCAACACATTCGTTATAGCATCAATTACACTTGACGGAAATTCTATATTATTACTATTACCGGAATTGAAACGAACAGAAACAATCATTTTTTTAGTAACTGGTGATATTTGTGGTGATGTTTTATTTGCCGAAACAGTCATATAATTATTATCTGGATATATATAAGAAACTGTTTTAAGTATATTCATATTTTGTATTAAGCCTGATATATCAACACTACTCGTAGGATTATCAATAACTTGTACAGATAATTCATATTCTGTATTTGGTATCAACTGTATTTTTTTATCTTTAACAAATATGTCAGTATAAATATTATTCTCTTTTTTAGTTATATCAGAATATATAACCATTTTATCAAATATCGTATATCCAATAGTGTTCGGTACAGTACTCGTATTATCATTCACAATAACATCCATGTTATAATCATAAGCAAAGATATATCCTTTTTTGAACATACCACCACTATGTTTACCTCTATACCAAACAACATTTTCCAATAATCCTATATCATTACTACCTTCACAATATCCACCTAACCAATGTGCATAATTTTTCAATAATGAACTTGATGTGTGTATTTTCCCATTCAGTTTTAAACCAAATTTCCAAATAAAATTATTTTTTGTTATATCACCTTTCACAAAAATACCGTTATACCATATATCCGAGTTGTATGTACCACCATTAAAATATGACATACGTGCAACACTAACAGAACTCTTGTTTTTATCGTATATTTCACCATCAAATTTTTTCTGTGTATATAACACCGATGGTGCTTCTGTCATATAACTATATTCTGATATATCATATTTTTTAACATCATAGTCATAACTATCACCAAGGAATGATATTTCATTGGTCTGTAACAATCCTGTATAATCACGAGCATATAATTTTTCAGCAATTATAGATTCATCTAACACAGTTTTTTGAATCAATGGTTGATAAGAAATTATTATTTTATTGTTTATAACTTTATCATCACCTACGCGATTACTATTATAAATCGTATCAGCATCTGTTGTATCAGAATACTTTTCAAAATTATATTTTGTATCTTTTATAAATACTTTAACATCATCTTTACGAACTAAACCAAAAAGTTTCTGACCAGCACTTGATGGCACTCTTGAAATATAAGTTGAAATAGTAGAAGTGGTTTTATCTAAATATACACGATATATCTCTTCACTAGATGTAAATGATGTGTTGTTTTTATTCCCATAATAATACACTATTACTGCATATGTCGGTTTATCAATAACACCTATGTAATAATCGTTAGTTGGGTCATTACCAGTGTTTAAATATGTATTAGCAACAATAGCATCCATGTATATGAATGGTTTGTATAAAGTCGTATCACTTTTTCCGAAATCAATTGATGGTAATGATGTCACTGGTATATAATTAGTACCTGATATTTCAAACACATCAAAGAATATATATCCATTTCTAGTCAAATTAACAGTCAATTTACCTGATATATCAGTACTATATTTTTTACCAAAAAATTGAAAATCTTTCATATTTGTAAGAGACACTAATTTAACTTCTTGTTCATTGTTAAAATTAAGTCTGTTCGTTGGTTGTAAAGATAACCATTCTATATTATTATATCCGTTGAGACTAGTATAATATTTATCATCTATATCTACTTTATCAACCAAACTCAATTTAGTATAATCACCTGTATAATAAGGAGTTGTTCTATCAATAGCTAAATTAGATTTAGGCAAAACATCTGTTAAATAAATATCATATACATCAGTATAGCTTTTATTATCCCATACATTAATATCGGTGATATATCCAGTGATGCTTTCAACAAGAGTATTTACATAAAAATCAAGTTTACCTAAATGTATAACAGTATTATCTGTATATTGTATAATATTACGGTTCAATGATATGAAATTACCAGATTTTATACCATTTATATAAATCGTATCTTTTGATAAAACTATATGTGTTTTATCACAATATTTAATATTAGTAGTTGTATATAAAATATTAACTACTGGTACAGTACCATTCACACCACTAAGGAATCGTTCAACTATTTTAATAACATAATATGTACCATCAACATCATATGATTCTAATGATAAAGAATATTTATTATCATAATTCCCTAAATCAATAGTAGATGTTAAATAAATAATACTACCTGGTTTTTCAGTAACCAATGTGAAATCTATCAATGGATTTATATGTTGTATATTTCCTATTACAAATTTATTACCACCGCCTATAATACTATTATTAAATGCATATGTTTTATCACCATCATTATTCAAGGCATAATCAGCCGAAACAAATCTATCTTGATATAAAAAATCAAAATTTGTGATATTTTTAGTAACACCATTTTTAATACCTTTTATATCAATATTGTTTATAGTAGATTCATAATTACTATATTCATATTTTTCATTGATTCTAAATGCTGTCCTTCCGATATAATTCAAATCAAAGTCAATTAAATTAGAACCTTTCTCAAATGTTACTTGGTTGTTATTATTAATAGTTACTTTACCACTATTGTTAATAAGATTTATAACATTATTATCAGATATAATATTTTTATACTCGTCAACAAATACTAATTTCTGTAAAACTTTACTATAAAAAATCCTAATACCTACCATGGTTTCATTATTTATAAACGAAATTAATGGTGATATAGCATTTTTAATTGATATATCATATTCTAAATTTATAGTGAAACTATCATAAATATCCGATTTCAAATAATTACTGATAAGCATACCATTTTTTGAATTTGGTACATCAAATTTGATATTACTTGGGGTATTAGTAGTATTGGTGTTTTCAATACCAAATACAACATTTTTATTATCAATATCATAAACAATAATATCGTAATTACCATCTACTATATTTAATATAGATGAAATATCAACATTTGAATTATTAACAGTTGCATATATTGGTGTAAATACTTGCGTCAATACACCATCAGTATTTTTTTCAACAATTTTAATATAGACTTTTTTATTATTCAAAATAGAAGGCACTACTATACTTTTATTAGAAACTACATAAGTATCGGCATATGACACATACGGATTACTCCCAAACCATTTAGCAGTCGTATCAAAAATACCATTGTTAAAAACACCACTATTCCAAACAGTAGTTATTCTACCATTATTGAAATGATTATTAACTAATGATACAGAAGAATTACTCATATAAGCATAATTAAAATCAACAGTTTTTGTGAAATCGATTTTATTAGTTATGCTATCTAAAAATACTTTACTCAAAATACCACGATGGAATACATCAACTACATGAATATGTATAGCAAAATAAACAATATCATTACTAGATATATCTTCATTCATATTGTTTTTGGCATTAAAAACAATTGGTGTGTTCACATTACCAGACCATGAAGTTGATAATAATGTGTTTTTATTAACATCTAATAAATCATATGTTATAGAATCTATATTTGTGCTTATATTTGATATGAATATAGTTTTCCACTCTTCAATAGTATATTCAACATTCAATTTTTGATATATCGTTACTTCTTGTTGTGAATTTTTTGGTATAATTTCAAATCCATTTTCAACTAATAAAATATCAGGTAATGTATCATTATCATTCGGCATAACAACCCATGTATCGATATCATCATTCTCACTCAAAGAAACACCTGTTTTAAAAGTATAATCAGTCAATTGTAAAATATCTGCACTTTTTGCTCTCAAATTTTGACCAGATAAATCACGCAATTCTAATTTTTGATTAACAATATCTAACATTGGTATATCATTATTATCATTAAATACATTATTTTTAATATAAATAATATTACCATCATTACTTATTTCTTCAATTCTATGAACAACCGAGTAATTAGCACCCAATCTAGCAGAGTTTTGACCAGAAAAACCACGAATACCAATAAAACTATATTTTGATATATCATCTAATACACCATTTGTACCAATACTAATTCTATCATTAAGTGTATCATAACTATAAGATATAATTTCAATATTACTACCAAGTATATCACTTTCTATTTTAGATGCGTATTCTTGGTTATCAACTAAATATCCGTTTTTATCAACACACATTATATGCGTCAATCGCATTGTAGTTGCTTTAATATCACCACTATAAATAAATGATTGATATATCGTATCAGCCACAATAGAGGATTTTGATATAACACTATTCTTAACTGTTTTACCAACAAAATACACATTATTCAAATATGCATTTTCTACAATATCAGATTTAATATTTAAATCATAGAAACCTGATGAAAAACTTGCTGTAAATAATTGCTTAAAGTTATTTGTGTGTATCATAACTTTATTATTTATCACATCAATATATGGTAATAAATTATTTTTGTCCATCTTGATGTAATATTGTTTAGTAATAGGATTATGATTTAGAATGAAGTATTCATTCAATGATAAGTAAATATCATTATTACCAGTAATTATAAGTTTTGATACATCAACGTTAGTTTCAATGATTAATTCTAATGTATTTGAGACATTATTGTAATTTTTTTCAACTACTTTGAAATAGTTGTTCAAATTAACATTGTTCTTACTGAATATTAAAACATTACTATTAATATCTATCATATCAAGCATAGATATATCTGTTGGTATAGATATCAATACACATTTTTCACCATTTACATTCAAAGGTAAATCTATTATATCATTGATATATAATTTCTCAGAAACAAATATATTAGGCATAGTAACTATTGTGCCTGGTAATATATCCGTTACAATTTTAGTATTATTCACAATAGTATCAATATCTAATATCATATTTTCATTTTCAATAACCATTGAAACTATATCATATCTTTTAGATGATATAATAGTATTACTATCAATATTAATATTATTGGTGTTGGCAATCATGTGACCATTGTAAATAGTGGATGATGATATATCACCACCAAGGAAAAATCCTTTATGGAAATCACCTTTAAAACTACCATTTACGAAAAATGATGTTTTTGATACAGGATTATTATCTATTCTGTTCGGCTCGTTCCAACTACCTGTAAATGCACCATTGTTCCATATAGAGTTCATAAAATATAATGTTTTTGAATTACCACCAGTATTTATATCTGACCCATTATTAATAATACTATCATTAATTATTCTAGCCGATATAAACGGTGTTGCTATATTATATATAGTTTTATACAACTTCAATATCTGATTTTCAACATAAATATTAGAATATTTACTAAAATTTGTAATTAAATTCATAATAGTAAACATATCAATGCTATATGAATATGCCGTTTTAGTATTAGGCGCATTATCAATCGTAAAGTTTTTAGGATATAAGAATTTTTCTTTTATGAATCCTCCTGTATTCCTAATCACAACAGCATCCGTACTATTAGTCACTATACCAACACTATTTGTGTACATAGCAGTAGCAGTACTATACATCAAATTAATAGTGTTTGATACTGACATATTATTATATGGGATACCAAAATTATCAGCAACAAAATAATTATTTGTGATATTACCTGTAATGGCATTATCAATATAATTAAGAATCAACACACAATTATTACTAATCATATCATCAATATCCGTGTTATCAACAATCATAAATACTTGATTAGATGTTAAAACAGATTGTGTATTCGGTGCTGTTGTACTAAATGTAACATTAACCGGAGTTGCTGTACCAGAATTATTTATCGGATATATCGTACCTGATGGTGTAAGCAAATTGTTATATGTTGGAACAGTAACGATATAATATTCATTAGTCGCATCAGAAAAAGAATACTCTATTTTGAAATTATTAATACGATTTACATATTTAGCCGTGGTATTATTTTCATAAAAAGACAACGTAACCATATCGGTGTTATCAGTACTAAAATAATTAGTAGCAAATTTAGTTGAGTTTGGAATGGTTGATTCGTACACATAAATTATATCAGATGTTGGTACTATAACATCACCATTAATATCCATTGGATATAACACTGTTGTATCCACACTAGAACCTCCGCTAATCGGTTTATAATTATATAAAAATTCTATGCCATTTTTATTAGTAGTGTTATTTAACTCTAATACAAAAATATCATTATAATATTTCACACCATCTAATATTTCAAGATTTATCAACAATTTACCTTTGTCTTCTTTATTATAATAAAAGTAATATATATCGGTTGTCTTAAACACCAAACCACTTGGTACTACACTATTACTACTTCTATATTGTAAATTACTTTCACCAAGATTTATTAATGTATATGATAATGATAAATAATCAAGTTTATACAACTTACCATCACTCATTAAAACATAAGCAATATTATCATTAACTGGCACTATTTTTAAAACATCAGCAGTAATAGATGTAGCAAACTTAATTTTAGTACTTGTATCAATTACACTAGTACTACCCAAAGATTTTTGTCTAGTAAAATATTTACCAAGTATAGTATCATTAATACACAAAAAAGTATATGTGTTGCTACGTGATTTTGCAAGATATCTCACATCATATGTTTGCATCGAACTAGTACTTATATCTAAACGATATATCCACGATACATCATACAAATAAACAAAATTACTATTGTTTGTTCTTGATAATAATGGTCTTTCTAATAATAAGTTATCCACGACAAAAGGCATCTCTATATCGTATGTTGTAGCACCAGGCGTAACAGACCAAGCAATATAAAAAGACCTTGTGTTTGTGCGAACACATAAATCATATCTTGTTTGTGTTGCTGTAAATGTAGTAAATATATCTTCTATGAGTTCTGAACTATCTAATGGAATAATTCTATTTTTAGTGTTATCCAATGATGCCGTAAACGTGAATAACGTATTATCAACACTATTAATATTCACGTATTGCATTTCACCATTATTATTACCACTATCTAATAGATAAAATCTATTATTCATTGATTGCTCAGGAATTATTTTATCATAATTAGCTGCTATCTGTGTTGTAGAAGTATATAATTTTGATAATGTGTTATCTAATACATAAAAATAAACAGTACCAGTATTACTAAGCAACATCAAAGTATCAGAGAAATTCGTAGTACCACCAAGTGATATATCAATTATCATTTGTGAGTTAGTAAAATCTTGTACTAATTCTTTAACAACAACAAAGTTTTCATCACTATTATAATGATAAAAAGTTCTATAATTTGACACAGATGCTTCTCTATATCTATCAAACCCATTAACATCTAATTCAACATTATTTATATGGTTATATCCAGCATCAGTAACAGGAACAACAGAAATTCTATATAATAAATACTGTTCAACAAAATACACATGTCCTTTATTGTTTTGTCTAGTATATAAAATTTTATTAATATTAGTCATTGGATTCATCGGATTCATCGATGATGATAATATATTTTCTGGATGTAATATAGGGTCATATGTCAAACTATTAGATGGTAATTCCCTAATTATTTTATATTCACCAGCAATTATCGTATCGTTATATCTAATAACATTTTCTGATAAAACATATAAATTTTTCGCATTATTCACATTAACTTCGGTGTCATGCTCTGTAATACAGAAAGATTTGATATTATTACTCAACGATAATTGCTTGAATTTATATCTTTTAGTGATATATGAATAGTTAGTAGTAAATGAATTATCATCAAATAAACGAATATTATCAAAAACACCTGGTAGATATAACAAATTTTCGTCATATGCACACGAGAATCTATCATCTATTATAACTATACCATTTTCATTCAAAACATAAATAATATTATTTTTAACAAAAACAGATTTTAAAATACTGTTAGATATATCAATCAATATAACCAAACCACCAAAATTATTTAAGGTAGTTCTATTCAATACGTAATGATTAGTATTAGCATTTTCATTCATTATAACATACATATCATCACCTTTAATGAAATAATCAACAATACTATATGAAGCATCAAAAACATATGGTGTGGTGTTTGATATATCAGTAGTGTTTACATTAAATGCATAACGATATATTTTATTAGTTGAATACAAGAAATACAAATTACTACCATCAAAAAACAATTTCGATAATTCTTTATCTGTTTGTACTTTACCAATAAATAAACTTAAAACATCATTGGCTATAAATAAACGACCTATATAATAATCATAACCTTTTGTCATTAATGCATATGCCGTATTATTACCACCATATACTATCTGCTTAACACTATATCCAGTAGTATCTACTACTAAATCATTTGTATAATTACCATTAATATCGGTGTACACTATTCTATTTGTTTTATCATCATAGTAATAAAAATGATTGTTGTTATTAACATCTTCTGCTTTAACAGTAGAATACATATTACCGAAACCAGATTCAGATACAAAAAAATCAGTTTCTACTATTACAGAGTTCATTTTATTATCTTCAAAATCAACTACCGAATACAATTTTCCATCAAATGGTTTTGCTTTATATACACGATTAGCAAAAGTAAGCTTGTTTTTATTAACAGATATATTATTACTACTTATCACAAAATCATCACCCAATCTATAACAAGCATTAATATTATCTACAATAAATAAATCAACACCTGTTGGTGTAATCACACCAGATATATCATTAATAATATCTATATTATCATAAATTAATGTTTCGTTTTGGAAAGATATATTTGTAGTTAAATTGAATAATACACGATATATCTTTGATTTCATAGTATAATAGAAATATAAATTACTATTATCTGGATTATTTATGAAACATGAATAGTCAAAACTATTATTTGTGAATATTAAACTATTATTGTTGTAATGAATAGTCGTATCATTAATAACTACTAAATCATTATTCACATAAAAAATAGATTTTATATCTGTATATTCTGATTCCGAATAAATAGATAAATTATTATCACTTAATAAATAAATAATATTTTTAGTAGCTATATATAATTGATTAGTTGTAGCATCTAATGATATATCTACCACATTTTCAGAAATGTTATAACTATTTACTATATTATTTTTTGTGTCATTATTAAACACCCTATTATATGTTTTATCTACTAAATATTGATTATTTTCCGTGATAATATAATGTGATATATCATTTACACAAATATATGGATTTGTGTCTGGGTTATTGAAATATAACACATCTGATATATCATTTCTTCCAGTAATAGTAAATACATTATTATTCAAAAGATTATTATCATGATACAAATCAAAATCTTTAAATATGATTTTATAATTCTCTTGGTATGTACTAGGTTCGGCTAATTGTATTTTATCTTTATTGACATAAACAACACTAGGTGCAGACATTTGTTCATATACACCATCCTTATCAGCAATACCACTTCTATTAGAATCAGCCTTATATAAACCTAACCCATTTTTATATACACCACCATTCCATATAGATTTCTCTATATAAGCATTGGTAACAGAACCTCTTTCCATTTGAAGATTATATAACAATCCTCTTTTTATATCAGAATAATTAAGAATATTATTGATAATAGTATCACTCATATTACCCTCAATACCAGTGTTATTAGTTATAATACTAGATGATGAAATAACAGCACTATTTAAAGTATCTGATGTGAAAACAGCATTATTGCTACTTACTCTTTTATAATAACTTTCATGTGATACCAATACTTTATCCGAAATTGGATTATCAAGATTTGTTTTACGAATTACTTTATTATCTATATACCCGGCTTTAATATCACCAGAGACAAATATATTTTTAGTAATCAATATATCACGAGTAGGATATATCTTTTCAATACTTACTAATGAATATTCGTCTTGTAAGTCAGTATCATCAAAATCATTATTAGGTAATTGAATAATCAATGTGTTACCGTCTTTGTTTAATATTCTTGCTGTACCAAATAATTCTTCGTAAGTATATGAAGGATTATTATTCACTACTAATTCATATTTTAATGTAATATTAGCAATCTCTACTAAATCATTAATATTGAAATTTGATATATCAGTACCCAATAAAGTCAATCTCAATTTATCATTATCCAATAATGGTGTATATGCTTTATAATTTATACCTTTCAACAATCCTGATGTAACAGTATTATTAATCATCAAACCATTATTGAAATTAGTCTGTGAAATTTTACCGTATTGATAATTTATATTATCAACATATATCAAGTCTGTTACAAAATATGATACCTTATCTATTACTACTGGACCATCTATATTTATTTCTTGGTAATTTATAGTGTTATTTTTATCAAAAACATTCTCATCATACATAGGTAAATATGTATTCGTAATAGAATCTTTTAAATATGATATAAAAACAGGTTTATCTATATCAATTAAAGAAAGGTATTCTTCACTAATACTAAAAGCTAATTTTTCGTTGATTTCACGAATAGAAGTGATACTATATAAAGAATCACCATCCCAAGTACTATCGTTTAATGTACCCCCATTAAAATTGATATTATGAGTATTTGATTTTGATATATCACCGTTATGTACATTTAATACACTTTTAGTTGATTTCAATACACTATTTGATATATCACCGTCATAAATATCACCACCACGTATTTCAACATCTGATATATTACCACCATAAATATTATTTTTGTTTATAGCTACGTTTTCTATAACAACTTTGTCAGAATTATTATAAATTTCTACACCACAACTATTTATTGTTTCTGCTAAAAATATATCTGTTATATCATTGGTAACTTCTATATTATTTGCATCAATATATTTTTCTTTATAAATATTAGGTATTAATTGCAACGTTCTATTAGTATAATTGATATTATCAAAACTGTATATTTTCGTATTCAATAAACTATCTTTAAATACGATTTTCATACCATTTTCTATATTATAAGGCATGAAAATACTGAATGTTACTAAACCAGTATTTGTTATAGTTATATCATTGTAATCTGAGCCATTTATTTGATGGTCTAAGGCACTATCATATATTTTTGATATATCACCACTAACAAACTCTGTGTAGCCTTTAAAAGCGTTATTATCCACTATATTTGAATATGATTTATCATAGTTGATAATCGTGCCATTATTGTTTGTATTGATATATTTAGCTTCTCCTTGTAAAAAATCACCACCAAGGAATTGACCATTGTTTATACGCGCATCATTGAATATAAAATGTTTTTCACCTACTTTACCTAATGTACCGCCATTAAATTCACCACCATTAAATTCACCTTGTATAACAGATGCTGTTGATATATAAAAATCAGAATTTAAATAACTTAAAATTTCTGTTTCTGAAAGAGATATATCACATTTTATAGTAATAATATTTTTACTATTATCTACATATAATACCTCATATCCATTTGAAAAAATATTTGATATATCAAGATTGGTGTTATCTAAAAATCCACCTATAATAAAAACATAATCACCTATATTAATATCATCTGTATTTAATAATGTTGATATATCTATTGTAGTTTTATCTATACTTGGTTCTATTTTAACAATACGTCCTGAAATTTTAGCAGTGGAGTTCATTTATTAATATACTCTTTTATGTATATATTAATTTTAATCTTACTGTTACTGAAAAATAGATGTTATATGATAATCTTCAATATAAATATTAATCATCAATATATCATCATATACACCTTCTATAAAATCAAGTTCTACTTTCCATACATAATTTGATATCTCAGGAACATATGTAGTAATTTGTGATGTGATAGTATTTAAAAGTGTATTATTATCAACTCTTGTTTTCCATAACATAGTTTCTATATCACACCCAAAATCTAAGTCTGCTATGAAATCACCTTTATTAGTAAACAATAATATTTCAATCTTATCAATCAAAATAAGTATATCTTTCTCTTCAATTATTTTATTAAAATTGAATCTAGGATGGTCTTCACTTAATACATAAAAGTCTGTTATATCTGTTACCATAAAGTATATATAAATATTCGGGAATCTAAATTATATAATCTTATATATCATAATCTTGTAGCTTTTTTAATATATACTTTATGAAATATTTAAAATTATACGAAGAATTTAGTGATAAAAATATAATTGATTTTTGTCAAGATAAAGAACATTTAGTTAAAAATACTAAATTCAAAAAGTTTATATATCATGCAACAAGAGTGAACCCAAAAGATTTTTTTATAGATGATGATTATAATGCGTCTGAACAAGAAGGTAACGGTGCTTATAGTTTGGATATACCAGATGGTTATTTATTTTTATCAGATGATATTAAAGAATTACAGCAGTATGGTAGATATATCATTCCATGTGAAATAGAAACACAATATTATAAATGTGTGAAATTTAAAAATTGCAACAATCCTTCTATTCTTTTTGATGAAGATTATAATGGCTATACAAATTTTGGTTTATATGATAAATTGGAAGAATCGGGATTTCTTGAAATAAGATGTGATACAAAATCAACATTTATTGCTTATACCAATATCATAAGACCTAGAATTGATTTAGCAATGGAATTTTATAATATAAAATAGTTTGATATATCAATTATTTTTATTAATATTGTAGTCGTGGAAATAGAATTTAAAAATATAATAGAGGATATAACAATATCATCAATTCTTGGTGTAGCACAAAAGAAAGAATATAAAG